>UOFI01000014.1_pt1 | contig 80086 bp, 66 predicted proteins | sample 1988361 | NCBI WGS metagenome assembly UOFI01 (sample SAMEA4712194, study PRJEB27164) | hydrothermal vent metagenome | biome: marine basaltic hydrothermal vent biome; feature: marine hydrothermal vent; material: mineral | place: Pacific Ocean | collected 2011-06-14/2011-07-23 | depth 1689 m
TCTGTCGTGTAGCCATATACAAACTCTTTTGCCAGCCAGTCTTCAGGCTGGCGTAAATGCCGGGTATCATTCCCCCTGATGCCTGTATACCACGAATCATGAATCTTTTTTCGCTGCTCAACTGGCATCCACGCAAGAAATATATTTTCGCCTTCAATTCTTAAAAAATCCATGTATAAGCGGGTATTAAACTGGTGCACCAGATTTCCATACACATTATATCCGGCGACCAGAAGGTAATGAATTCGTTCAAGCATCGGGTAATCTAAAACCCATGCAGATTCAGGATAGTCTCCAATTAATCCCTGCTGGACAGTTGCGCTATCAAAATGCCTGAAAATAGAAAGCGCCGCATTTTTCTGATTCATACTGTCTGAGCCATCCCAGATATACTCCATTGACTGGTCCAGCGAAATTTTATCCATAGCTTCAAATGTACGCGACCGTGCTTCAATATACTTATTATGACGCTCTTTATAGTTAGTGTAGATAGCCAGTATATCCAGAGAACTTCCAGACTCAGCAGGCATATTCAATAAATCAGATACTGCCGCTAAAAAATTTTCATCGGTATTGACTTTAAATTTATCCGGGCTTGAAAAAAATAGCCAGAAATTATCCTCTATAACGTTCAATGCAACCTGCCCTCTGCAGACAGGCCCCTTGATAAACCCTTCAATGAAAAATTTTGCATCGTCCAGTAAAAACAGATACCTGGACTTGGCCGGCAACTCAATAAACGCCTTGATGGGGTTGGAAGCGACTTCGGGCTTATATGACGGCAGTTGACTGACTTTATAATCCGGCGTGATAAACAGCTCTTTGTATCGCGCCATTCTTTTATCTGACAATTCATAGATGGAGTGTGTTTTATCAACAATTGATGACTTTACATACCTAAGTCGGTAATAAAAAGACTCAACACCCGGATCATCATATACTCTTACCGTTGGAATATCTTTAATCGCCTCACCCGGAGCAGTGTAAGATCTAACGAGGCGAAAAAACTCACGGGTATTTGCACCTTTAAAATACAGGTGCCCAAGAAACAGGTGCTCATACAGGTAGCGACTCAGCAAGCGATGCTTCATATCTTGCTTATTTAAAAAACTCTCCCATTTCTGACGCTGTTGCCGGCTTGAATCCGGCAATGATTTTTTGCTGTCGTCCGGCAGCCCCTGTGAAATCCATTTCACCAGTACATGATAATCAGAATCGGATAAATTAGGCATTGCAAACGGCATACCCTGATTTGGAAATTCTTTACTGTATTTGGCGAAATTTTTATCTGTCGGGCAACTTTGCTCTCTACCCAGACTCAGATCAATCGATTTATCAATCATACCTACTCTTGGTTGAGGGTTAAGCTGCTTCAGACGTAACATTTTATATAACACAGAGTGCCTGAGGTTATCTATGCCATTTTCCTGTTGTTCATTTAAAACCGAATGGAAGTTTTTTTTACGCCACTCCTCGGTAGAGTTTGCATCTATAAACATCCTGGTTGGCTCTGCAGCACTAAATCGCTCACCATTATAAACTTTATTTTTATTTGCACCTCTTTGTATTCCGTCAATTGATGTCAGTTTTAACTGACAGGGTGCATCATAACAGCCGTGACATACAATACAGCGCTTTTCGAGAACCGGTCGAGCTTGATTTATATAGGATATATTTTTCTTGCCACCTTTTAATATAATGTCATATTCAATATTAGCCTGTTCTCTGGTTAAACTTTCCTTATCACCACCACATGAAATAAGCGCTACTAAAAGAATAAATACACTTATTGTTTTTAACATTTTGTACTCCAAATTCTAATTATTATGTGTTTTTGCCGCATACTTCGTGCAAATTTTTCTTTTAGTAGCCTTTTCTCTACAACTTCTATTCCTGTTCTTCTAACTCCTGCCATCGACCATAAGCCACTTCAATTTCTTTTTTAACTACTTCCAGGCGTCGCGTTGTGTTCGCTATAATTTTTTTCTCCTGCTTATAAAAGTCAGCTACAGACATTTGTGCCGTTAAGTCTTGCAGTTCACTATCCAGTGTTTCTATTAATTTTGGTAGTGCATCCAGTTCACGTTGATCTTTATAACTTAATTTTTTAACAACTGTGTTTACAGGGGCTTTTATTTTATTTTTTGAGTCTGTAGTTTTACTGGGTTCTTTTGTCTGTTGTGTTTTTCTGGTTTGATAAAGCCAGTCTTCATATCCGCCTACATATTCATTGACCTGCGCGTCGCCTTCAAATACTAATGTGCTCGTAACTACATTATCAACAAATGCACGGTCATGACTTACCAGAATTAATGTCCCTTCATAGTTCATTAGCAACTCTTCCAGTAATTCAAGCGTTTCCACATCGAGATCATTTGTCGGTTCATCCATTACCAGCAAATTAAAGGGTTTGGCAAATAATTTTGCCAGCATCAAACGATTCCGCTCTCCACCCGACAAAGTGCTTACCGGCGAGTTTGCCCGTTGCGGTGAAAACAGAAAATCACTCAGATAACTCATAACATGTTTGGAGCGCCCCGCTATTTCAATACTATCGGTACCTTCAGCCAGGTTTTCTCGTACACTTTTCTGTAAATCAAGCTCAGTTCGAAACTGGTCGAAATAGGCGATGTCCAGTTTTGTACCCAGTTCAAGCTTGCCTTCATCCGCTTGCAGCTTACCCAGCATTAAATTAATCAGGGTAGATTTACCAACCCCATTGGGGCCCAGTACGCCGATCCGATCACCCCGAGTAATGACTGTACTGAAATTTTTAACGATCAGCTTATCACCATAGCTGTAACTCACATTTTCAGCTTCAACCACTCTTTTACCTGAGCGCTCCTGTGCCGATACCTGCATGTTCACCTGGCCTTTTTGCTCACGACGCTGCATGCGCTCAGTACGCAAAGCTTTTAGTGCGCGCACACGGCCTTCATTTCGGGTGCGACGGGCTTTAATACCCTGGCGTATCCAGACCTCCTCCTGAGCAAGACGTTTATCAAATAGCGCATTTTCCTTTTCTTCTACTTCTAATGCCTCCTGCTTTCTTAGTAGATAGTTCTCATAATCCCCCGGCCACGAGGTCAACTTACCACGGTCTAATTCAATAATACGTGTTGCGATGTTCTTTAGAAATGCCCGATCATGGGTGACAAATAATAAGCTACCATTCCAGCCAAGTAAAAACGTCTCCAGCCATTGAATCGCCTCTATATCCAGATGATTCGTTGGCTCATCCAGCAACAGCAAATCGGGCATAGTCACCAGTGCTTTTGCCAGCAACACTCTTCGCTTAAGCCCACCCGAAAGGGCACTAAATTCACTGTCAGTGGGCAAATCCAACTGAGATATTGTAGTTTCAACCTGCTGTGACAGACTCCAGCCATCGTTTGCCTCCAGTTCATGCTGAATGCGCGATAACTCCTGCATTTTCTCATCACTGTAGTCCTCTGCCAGCCCGAGGCTGGCGTGATGATACTGCTTTAAGATTTCACCAACACCCTCAAGACCTGATGCCACAACATCATATACACTGCCTTCAACACTCTCGGGGACTTCCTGTGTTAAATAGGCTATTCTCAAGCTTTGCTTACGCTCTATGCTGCCTTCATCGGCTTTCACCAGTCCACCGATAAGCTTCATCAGTGTTGACTTGCCTTCACCATTACGACCAAGTAAACACAGTCTCTCCCTTGGCTCTATCTGTAAATTGAGTAAATCAAACAGGTTGGGGCCGCCAAAGCCCAGGTTAATATCTCGAAGCGTCAATAGTGCCATAGGTATACTCTATATAATGAGCCCCTATTTTATCAGGCTAACCCTATTTATTCATAAAATTCTCAATACCGTTATAAAGTGACTCAATTCTCATCTTAGCGCTGGCTCATTAATACCGATATATCGTTGCAGAGACACTTCCGTCTGTTTTTAAAATTCAGGGTAACTCTGAATCAAACAGCATTAGCTTATAGTTTTCTCTCGACAACAATTTTCCAGGTCTGTTGAATGCTTCACATATCACTCAGGTCTTACAACTAAATCTGGAACTTGCTCCCCCCTTAGCAGACTAATTTTGTACTATTATTCTAAATTAATCAGTTAACCGCATAAATGCGCTATGAGTATTTGAGAATGTTAGCTATTTTCACTCAGTGCAAGTCACCCATTCGGTGATGGTGCTACACCCTGATTTGCACCTCTGGGAGCACACATGACTATATCAGAAAAACCGCGAAGGACTCGCCATTAGCGTTCTTTTTGATTGCGTCATCAGCACACCCAGGGGCACACTTTATGGCGACCAACTGATTTTTCCAGGATTAATTTAGAATTATATCTATTCGTATGAAATACATATTCCGGTGATCCACATGCTGCTTGAAAAAAGAAACTACACTGATGAAGACCTGGCCAACAGCCTTGAGCTGACTAAATGGGCCAAAAATTTTTCATGGGAACAAATCTGCACCATTAGCAGACACATGTCGGCATACTCCGCTAAAAAGGGTACAGTTATATTTGATGAGGGTGCAGACGACAGCACTATGGCAATCGTCATTAAAGGTAAAATTGATATTATCAAACGGGAGTCTGGGTCTAAAATAAATATTATTGCATCTATTCTTCCGTCTCAAAGCTTTGGCGAAATGTCCTTAATTGATGGCGATGCCCGCTCAGCTCAGGCTATCGCCAGCACAAATGTCGAGATGCTGTTTTTATCCAAAGATGATTTATTTAGTTTATTAAACGAAAACCCTAAACTGGCCTTTGATATTTTATGGATTATCTCTCAAATGCTAAGCCAACGATTACGCAGAACAAGTGGCAACCTGGTCGCCCAGCTCAATAAAGACTGATATAAATCACTTTGAAATATCCCATTATTTATTTCTATGGGCTATATTATTTAATCTAAAAATTCAGAAAGTGGTATTTTGAAAAACGCCTCTGCTCCGCCTTTCATAAAGAAATATTTACCGATTCCTTTTGATTCCAGATAATACTGAAACCAGCGTACCTGCTTACCTACCATGTCATACACATAAAGTGTTCGATTATTTTTATTTACATTGTCTATAAAACGATCAAGTTTATCTTTTTCCTGAAGATTTAAGCTGATCGAGGTCTCTTCACCTGAAAATATATAGAAACCATCCCGCTCAATTCTATCCCTTATATCAAGTATAGCCACACCATTAGCCGTTTTTATAAATTGCTTTGCGGGTAATACATGGCTTTCAAATTTTTCTTTTGATATTAACTCATCAGTGCCTGTTAACTCCCGACCAAGTAACAGCGAATTTTCAGGATATTTTTTTGCCCAGGTGAATACACCGGAATCAAAGGCATAAATATGCTTAAGCCCCATAAAGATAATGACTTTCCGCGCAGCCTTATACGACTTCATACACTTATGTCCGTTGCAATAAAATACAAGTTTCTTACCGGGGTTCGCCTGGCGGAGAGACATAACTTTCTGTTTATATAATTTCGGAGGTAGTATTAAAGGAATATTATATGCACCCTTAATACGTAATGTCTCATATTCATAGGGGGATCTGGCATCGATAAATATCACATTTCCTCGTTGCTTATAAAGAGACTCGAGTTCAATATACGGCACCTGAGGATATTTTGTTCTGCCGGGAAAAGACTCTTCTGCCATCAGTCCAGATGAGATCAAACTTAATATTGTTATAATTATATACTTCATACATCATTTCCTGCCGCCACACACAATGAACATGAACTATTAATTATGATTCTTAAAACAGCGCTGAGCCAGAACAACCAATGCAATTTTTTTAAATAGCTGTCAGAAAATAATTAGTTATTACAGGCAATCACTACCTCTCCCAATTTACACTTCTCCTACTGGCCATATAAGACATTTAATTATTTCATTTACGCTATTTAAAACAATGGCATGAGACCCATTCCCGTTTTATTTAGAATGATAATCAATAGCGTTTTATACTTCTACTGCTTACAGGCTCTGGGCTGCACACCATGCAGATGACCAGGCCCATTGAAAATTATATCCGCCTAACTGCCCTGTCACATCCAGCACCTCACCGATAAAGTACAGGTCTTTCTGTAAGCTGGACTCAAATGTTTTTGATGACACCTGATCTACACAGATGCCGCCAGAAGTCACTTCCGCTGTCTTATAGCCTTCCGTGCCACTCGGATTAATGAGCCAGCGATGAACCAGAAAATCAGTTAATTCTAATGTTCTGTTATCTAAACTCTTCAGTTTAATCTCGGTGAGCTCACCGCTGCATAGGTATAATGCCAGACGTTTTGGCAAAATACGACTTAAAGATGTAGATATTAGTTGCTCCGGCTGTTTAATTTTTTCCTGCTGCAGATATTCTTTGATATTTTGCTCTGGTAGCAAATCAATCGTGATTTTTTCGCCAAATTTCCAGGCCATTGAAAGCTTCAGGATCACCGGACCACTTAACCCACGATGGGTAAACAACAGGTCATCTTCAAATACAGTCTCTATATTATTATTTGCTTTTATACTAATTCTGGCTTTTAAAGATAGTCCGGATAGATGATCTAATTTCTGTAACAATTTTTTAGCTAATGTCAAAGGGACCAGAGAGGCGCTCGTTGTTACAATAGTATGACCAAACTGCTGAGCAAGTTCATAGCCAAACCCTGACGCCCCCAGTGTGGGAATAGACAAGCCGCCAGTTGCTACAACCAGTGAGCGACTGCTGTAGTTTCCAAGTGATGTCTGCAGCTTATAAATATCATCTTTCTTAACATTACGAATGTCACATTTTTTATATATTTTCACACCTGCCCTGGCGCACTCATCCAGCAACATATTCAGAATATCCCTGGCGCTGCATTTACAGAAAAGCTGAGCCGCTTGTTTCTCAACATATTCAATATTATGCGACTCAACCAACGCCAGAAAATCGTAGGCGGTGTATTGCTTTAATGCCGATTTACAAAAATGTTTATTTTCGCTGCTGTAATTTTCATAACTCGTATTCAAGTTGGTGAAATTACATCGGCCACCCCCTGACATCAGAATTTTTTTTCCCACTTTATTCGCGTGATCCAGCAGCAGCACCTTCCGACCTTTATTTGCTGCATTAAAAGCACAAAATAAGCCAGCCGCTCCAGCACCAATAATGATTACATCATAATTGTTTTTCACTTTTGTGCGCTGATTCTATTTACCAGGCGCGCTATCTGTGCCCAGTCATGTAAGACTATATCCTGAGCGTGTGCCAGGTGATTTCTAAGCGACTCCAGTTCCTTTATCACTTTTTTAGCCTGCTTGCCAGAATCAAAACCCATAGCTTCAAGCGTGGCTTTATCATGTATTAATATCCCCGCTTTATCAGAAAGTTGCAAACACTCAATTAACTGACAATGAAGATTTCTTCTTTTTCTCTCTTCCCATATTTTTTCTGCTTTTTCCAGCCGGCCTTTAGAAAGCGTACCTCTCCAGGATTCTCGCGGAAATATTCTCTCTATTAACTGTGTAATACCGAGCTCAATCATGGTCACCAGCCCGAACAACCACATTCGTACCTGAGGTTTATTTATATCATCCCGCGTTATCACACCACTCACCTCGCCGAGAATGGAAACAAAACAATAATCATGACGTGTTAAAACATGTATAACATCACTTAAACTATCCGTCCCCCTGATCACCTGATCCACGGTGTAATGACACATACTGTCACCACAAACTTCTCCTTTAATCCCATCCCTTTTAAGATACCCCTGTATCTTGCCACTAATGCGTATACTGGCAACACTTTGTTTATGATAATTAAAAGCATTAGCGGCTTTTTCAACCGGTGTTTCACTATCAAATGATAACAGGCTTTCAGCAATATCCCGGGCACTGAATAAATCCAGATATTTATTTCTAAAATATTCATCAGAAAACCCGGGGAGATTTAAACCTGCTGTCGACTCTGCCTCAAGGTGCCTCTGACTGGACTCATTTGTTCCCGTTTTTTCAAGACTGCGTTCATATAATTTGTGCGCTTTTTTTAGTAATTTTTCATCACCACTTTTCAGAACCTCCAATAGCGCCCTCATTTCTGATAAAAATATAACGGCAAATTTTTTATCGTGTTGAACGATATCCGTACAATTATGTATAAGATCGGCAAGCTTGATTGTTTTTGCTCGAACAGATGCCTGCGCCAGGTGCTGGCGATCTATTTCCTTTCTGGTTGCGCGATTCCCGTCAGATGGCTTGCTAATATCTGTCAGCTCTTCAACCAGTTCTGCTACTGACACACCGAAAGCGGCCTCAATATCACCCAGTGTTGCGGGTGTATCTTCTACCGTATCATGAAGCCATGCAGCGGCAATAATCTCTTCATCATCTGTAACCGTGGCCACAAGTTTTGCAACAGCTTCAAGATGGGTTTGATAGGGTTTATTGCTGTACTTTCTGACGTGGTTTATTCGCTGGTGCTCTCTTGTGGCAAATATTTTTGCCTGTGCTATAAGGTCTGACATTTTTTCGCTACTGGATAAACTTTTATAGTTGATGTGAAATGTATTACATATCTATACATAAAATTTATATCTTATTCTCTGTATTACGGCATCATTCTTAAATTTTTAAACTCTGAATACACCTCGTTTACAGGTATTGAAAAACCTATGCCTTCCGTTTTTTTAAGAATCAGAGTGTTTATGCCTATAACCTCACCCTCAGCATTTATTAATGGTCCGCCACTGTTCCCAGGATTAATAGGCGCATCAGTCTGGATATATTTTTTATTACCACTCGCACGGTACCCCGAAACAACACCTGATGTAACGGTATGTTGCAAGCCTGATGGGTTGCCTATGGTATATACCTTCTCACCCAGTGGAATATTCTCTTCCATGTTTACTTTTAAATAGGGACAGTTTTTATGCCCTATGCCGAGTAAAGCCAGATCATTTTCATCACTAACATCATATGAAACAACAGAATACTCACTGCCGTCTTTTAGAATAATACTAATATCCGTAATTGACCCATAACCCACCTGATCAATGCTACTGACTAATTCATCATACTGTCCGGTTTTTTTGTCTATTATCTTTTCTAAAATATCACGCCTTTCTGTAATTCTATTCTTTTTATTTACATTCTGTGTTTTATAGAATGACATATTAAGCTCATGCAGCATTTTCTTATCATCTTCGATCATAGCTTTCAGGCGTTCGGCTGTCTTCTCCGCCACTGCAATTTTATTTTTATCGAATTCAATAACGTGCCTGTTCGTTATAACATGACATCTATCATCAATAAAAAATCCCGAGCCCAAACCCCAGGCGGTTTTAATAAAAACCGTCGCCAGGTCTGCTTTTTCAATGTTATTTCTCGGCGGAAATTTGTTTCTCAGTCGATATGATATCGTGTTTTTAGATGCTTTTTTTTCTGATATTTTTTTCGTTTCGACGCCTTCTGTCACAGCTGTGCGCATGTCGACAACTGCCTCCTCATCTTTGCCCACAGGCCAGAATACTGCCAGAGCCAATATTACTATGACTAATGCAATAGCTATAAATTTTATATTCGATGATTTTGCTGATTGCCTCTTTTCGCGTACCCTTTCATCTGCAGCTCGCAAAGATTCCTGATATCTTTCAAATATTATTCCACATGACTCGCACTCATGTGCAGACTCCTGTACATGATGGCACTTGGGGCATTCCATACTACTCACCACCTGTTCGGCTATTTATCAGTTTAACGGTTTTTTTCTGGGCCTTTGCCAACCCGATATGGTTTTTTGTGGTGAGCGACTAATCACCAGTAAATCCTTCTCTACATCCTTTGTTATCGTTGCTCCTGCACCAATTGTGACACCATCAGAAATATTTACCGGCGCAACCAGCTGGGTGTCTGAACCAACAAAAACATTATCGCCTATTATGGTTTTATGCTTATTCGCTCCATCGTAATTACAGGTAATGCTTCCCGCACCCACATTTACATTTTCACCCATTTCTGTGTCGCCAATATATGACAGATGATTTACTTTGCTGCCTTTGCCAATTTCGGATTTTTTTATCTCAACAAAATTACCGACTCTGGCGCTTTCATGTAAATGCGTTTCGGGCCTCAACCTTGCAAACGGCCCGATATCACAGTTATTTTCAATCACAGCATTTTCAATCACGCAATTGGCTTTTATATTTACGTTTTCGCCAATCGTGGAATTAATGATCACACAGTTAGGCCCTATACTGGTACCTGACGCGATTTTCACATCGCCTTCTAATACCACATTAATGTCGATATAAACATCGCTTTTTATCTGTACATCACCGCGCACATCGATACGCGTTGGGTCTGCTATTGCTACACCATTCAACATTAGTTCATTGGCAATATTTTTCTGAAAAATACGCTCAAGTGATGACAGCTGCAATCGATTATTTACACCTTCTACTTCATAGCTGGCTGCTGGCTGCGCTGTTTTTATTTCAATGCCGTCTTTAGCTGCAAGTTCAAATATATCGGTCAGATAATACTCGCCCTGACTATTTTTATTATCAATTTTACCTAACAGATTTTTTAACACCTCACCATTGCAGGCGAGTATGCCGGTATTCACTTCCTGTATTTTTAGCTGCTCTTCAGTGGCATCCTTTTGTTCAACTATACCCTCTACCCGATTATTGTTTCTAAGTATTCGCCCATAACCTGTTGGATCCTGCAGATTCACTGATAACAATGCAAGCTGACCAGCAGAGCCATTAAGCAGCCCTTCAAGTGTTTCCAGTTTTGTCAGTGGCACATCGCCATAGAGCACGAGCACTTTATTATTTAAATTAAGCAAATCAAATGCCTGCATTACCGCATGCCCTGTGCCCAGCTGCTCCTTTTGCTCAACCCATTTTGCTTCAAAATGCTCGCAACTCTCTCTGACCTGATCACCACCATGGCCATATACGATCACCACCTCTTCAGCACCCAGGCCTCTGGCCGTAGCGTAAACATGCCCAAGCAATGGCCTATTTGCCAGCTTGTGCAGCACTTTGGGTAAATGGGACTTCATACGGGTGCCTTTACCCGCAGCGAGAATAACAACACTCAGTGGCATTTTAATTCCTTAAAATATTCTATTCACTCCCTTACACTAAGAAAGCATCATGTTTGTGAACAGGTTGTGATTGATCTTTGTATTAACCTAAATTAATCAGTAAGCCGCACAAATGCACTGTAAGTCTTTGAGAATGTCAGTTATTCTCACTGAGTGCAAGTCACCCGCTCGGTGAGGGTGCTGCACCCTAAATTGCACACCTGACTATCTCAAAAAGTCGCAAAGGACTCGCCATTTGCACTCCCAGAGGCACACTTTATGACATCCAAATGATTAATTTAGGATTAATATTACTACATTTGTGACTATTTGCGTGTATTTGAGAATAAATGTACGATCTTTCCGTTTTATCGTTGCATAAAAAAACCGGAACAAGTCCGGTTTTTTTATGCAAGATAGGAAGTTATTGATAACAAGGCTATCTGCGGCCTCTTACCTTCTTGATGGTTTCAACCATTGCTGCCGCTTCTGCCAGAAGGGCACTTGCCCTGGCATAGTCCATTTCGGAATTTTTATCCTGCATGGCATCTTCGGCGCGTTTTTTTGCTTCAATCGCTTCTGCCTCATCCAGGTCATCAGCACGAACGGCTGTATCGGACAGGATGGTAACAACATGAGGCTGAACTTCCAGCATGCCACCGGAGATAAAGTAGGATTCATCTTCGCCGTTTTCACCACGAACACGTACTTCACCCGCCTTAAGCATGGTCAGCAAAGGTGTGTGCCGTGGGGCAATGCCCAGTTCACCCATCACACCGGGCGCGAAAACCATGGTGGCTTTTCCCGACCAGACTTCTCTTTCTGCACTAACAATGTCTACATGTGTTGTCATAGCCATAATGCGCTTTCCTTACATGTTTTTCGCTTTTTCTTTAACTTCGTCGATGCCGCCTACCATGTAGAACGCCTGCTCTGGAATATCATCCAGCTCACCATCAAGGATTGCTTTGAAGCTAGCTAAAGTTTCTTTCAAACTGACATATTTACCGGGAGCACCGGTAAAGACTTCAGCTACGAAGAAAGGCTGTGATAAGAAACGCTGGATTTTACGAGCGCGGGCAACCGCCTGCTTATCTTCATCAGATAATTCGTCCATACCCAGAATTGCGATAATATCTTTCAGTTCTTTATAGCGTTGTAGCGTACCCTGTACACCTCGTGCTATATCATAGTGCTCCTGACCAACAACCTGTGGGTCCAGCTGACGTGAAGTTGAATCTAATGGATCAACCGCCGGGTAGATACCCAGTTCAGCAATCTGGCGAGACAGTACGAGTGTCGCATCAAGGTGAGCAAAGGTGGTTGCAGGTGACGGGTCAGTTAAATCATCCGCTGGCACATAAACCGCCTGAAATGACGTAATCGAACCGGTTTTGGTTGATGTAATACGTTCCTGAAGTACACCCATTTCTTCCGCCAGTGTCGGCTGATAGCCCACCGCTGAAGGCATACGGCCCAGCAGTGCAGATACTTCGGTGCCCGCCAGTGTGTAACGATAAATATTATCGATAAACATCAGTACATCACGGCCCTCATCACGGAAGTTCTCCGCGATGGTTAAACCGGTCAGTGCCACACGCAGTCGGTTTCCCGGGGGCTCATTCATCTGCCCATAAACCAGCGCAACTTTATCCAGTACACCGCCTTCTTCCATTTCATAGTAGAAGTCGTTACCTTCACGTGTGCGCTCACCCACACCGGCAAATACAGAGTAGCCGCTGTGCTCAACCGCAATATTACGAATCAGCTCCATCAGTGTGACAGTTTTACCAACACCCGCACCACCAAACAGCCCGACCTTACCACCCTTGGCAATTGGCATAACCAGGTCAATGACCTTAACACCGGTTTCCAGTATTTCTATTGCCGAAGAAAGGTCTTCATACTTGGGCGCTTCACGGTGAATGGGTAAACGTTTTTCTTCACCAATCGGGCCAGACTCATCAATCGGGTCACCCAGCACATTCATTACACGGCCCAGTGTTTTAATACCAACCGGTACAGTGATTGCCGATCCAGTGTTAACCACTTCAAGACTGCGCTTTAAGCCTTCCGTTGAACCCATGGCAATTGTTCGAACAACACCATCACCCAACTGTGCCTGCACTTCTAATGTCAGGCCTGCGCTTTCAATTTTTAACGCGTCATATACCTTAGGAATAGAGTCCCTTGGGAACTCAACGTCGATTACCGCACCGATAATCTCGACTATTTTTCCAGCACTCATAGACTGATCCTCATAATTTAAATTCTTTGCACCTTCGCATTATCGCGAGAAGGAACTTAATTTCTCTGGTAGCCATTCATTTAACTCACTCAGTTACAACTGTTGAATAAATGAACACAGGCTACTTATACTGCGGAGGCACCTGCAACAATCTCAGATATTTCCTGAGTTATTGCCGCCTGACGCGCCTTGTTATAAACCGTTTCAAGCTCACCGATAATGTCATTTGCGTTGTCGGTTGCCGACTTCATAGCAACCATACGTGCTGACATTTCACAGGCGATGTTTTCAACAACGCCCTGATAAACCTGTGATTCAACAAAACGCATGAGCAGGCCATCAAGAACTTCTTTAGAGTCCGGCTCATAAATATAATCCCAGTGATGCTTTAACTTCTCATCATCGGTTCCGCTTACAGGCAAAATTTGTAATGTAGTTGGCTGCTGCGTCATGGTGTTTACAAACTCATTGCTAATCAGATACAGAGCATCGATTTTGCCTTCAGTAAATGCATCTAACATCACCTTAATCGAGCCAATTAATTCCTGTATGCGCGGCGCATCACCTAACTGACTGGCATGAGCCACCACATTGCCATTATGACGCTTGAAAAAATCAACCGCTTTACGGCCAATTGGAACAACATCAATTTCTACACCATTATCGTGATGAGCCTTCATTTCGTTAATGGTTTTTTTAAACAAATTAACGTTCAAACCACCACACAGACCACGGTCTGATGTAACAATAATGTAGCCAACACGCTTAAGCTCACGCTCAACCATATACGGATGTTTTATTTCCGCATGAGCCTGATGTAAATGCGCGATTACATTGCGCATTTTTTCAGCATATGGACGACTGGCCTGCATTCTTTCCTGCGCTTTACGCATTTTAGAAGCCGCCACCATTTCCATTGCTTTGGTAATTTTCTGAGTGTTTTTAATACTCTTAATTTTACCGCGTATTTCTTTTGCACCGGACATCGTTTATCCCCGAAGTTTAACTGACTTACCAGACACCATTAGCTTTAAAAGCCTCAAGCGCTGATTTCATTTCAGCGGCGATGTCATCATTAAAGTCACCGGTTTCATCTATTTTTGAAACCAGATCGGCATTGTTACTCTTCACGTAAGCCCACATAGATGCTTCGAAATCAAGAACCTTGTTAACGTCTACATCATTCATAAAGCCTTCGTTCATCGCATACAGACTGAAACCCATCGCCGCAACACCCATGGGTGAATACTGCGCCTGCTTCATTAACTCAACTGCACGCTCACCTAATGCTAATTGTGCACGGGTTGCATCATCAAGATCAGATGCAAACTGTGCGAATGCTGCAAGTTCACGATACTGAGCAAGCGCCAAACGAACACCGCCGCCGAGCTTTTTAATGATTTTAGTCTGTGCAGCACCACCCACACGAGATACAGATAAACCCGCATTAATCGCCGGGCGTATGCCTGCATTGAATAAGTCAGATTCTAAAAAGATCTGACCATCCGTAATTGAGATAACATTTGTGGGCACGAATGCAGAAACGTCACCGTCCTGAGTTTCGATAATAGGTAACGCAGTTAAAGAGCCTGTTTTACCTTTGACCGCCCCATTAGTGGCTTTCTCTACGTAATCAGCATTTACCTTTGCTGCGCGCTCTAATAAACGAGAGTGTAAGTAGAAAACATCGCCTGGGTATGCTTCACGGCCCGGAGGACGACGCAACAACAGAGAGACCTGACGGTAAGCCCATGCCTGCTTGGTTAAATCATCATATACAATCAGTGCATTCTCGCCTTTATCGCGATAGAACTCACCCATTGAACAGCCCGAATAGGGTGCGATGTACTGCATCGCTGCAGAATCTGATGCCGCCGCCGCGACGACAATGGTGTGAGCCATTGCATCGTGCTCTTCAAGCTTACGCACCAGGTTAGCAATGGTTGATGCTTTCTGGCCAATCGCTACGTATACACACTTAACGCCAGTACCTTTCTGATTGATAATCGCATCCAGTGCCACTGCGGTTTTACCTGTCTGACGGTCACCGATTATCAGCTCACGTTGGCCTCGCCCGATGGGTACCATGGCATCAATTGATTTCAGGCCTGTCTGTACAGGCTCATTAACTGACTTACGCTCAATTACACCCGGTGCAATTTTTTCAATCGGTGCAAATGTAGTCGTTTCGATTGGGCCTTTACCGTCGATAGGTGAGCCCAGTGAATCAACTACACGCCCTAACAGTGCATCGCCCGTAGGGACTTCTAAAATTTTACCTGTACATTTGGCAATATCACCTTCTTTCAGGTGTTTGTCAGAACCCAGTACAACAGCACCTACTGAGTCACGCTCAAGGTTAAGTGCCAGTGCATATGTGTCGCCGGGCAGTTCGATCATCTCGCCCTGCATTGCCTCGGATAAACCGTGGATACGTACAATACCGTCAGCCATGCTGACGATAGTGCCTTCAGTACGGGCTTCTGCTACCGTCTCAAAGCTTTCTATTCGTTTTTTTATCAGTTCACTAATTTCTGATGGATTCAGTTGCATTCTTTAATCCTCGTTAATGGTCCACTTAATGGGCCAAATCTAATGACTCACTGCCTGGGTTAATGACCCAATTTTAGCCTGTGTGGAACCATCAATTACTAAGTCGCCAGCCCGAATAATTACGCCGCCTATTAATGACTTATCAATTTCAGTCGTTAAGGTTACTTCACAGCCTAATTTCTTTTTCAGAGCGCCGGTCATTGATTTAACCTGTGCATCGCTTAGAGCAAATGCAGAAGTTGCTGTTGCTTCAATTGTGTTTTCTGCCTCAGCGCGGTGCGCCTCAAACAGAAAAACAATATCCGGCATTAACTTAAGGCGGCTATTTTCAGCCATCACTTTGATAAAATTTTTCTGCGCCTCAGATAATGAGACCTTAGAAGTTTTATCAGAGCAGATATCAATTAAGATCTCACCCTTAGCTTCAGCACCCATCGAAGGGTTATCAATTATGGCTACAAAATCATCGTTGCTGACTACAGCGTCAATAAATTGCAGCGCTTCAGACCATTGCGCCATTTTTGATTCAGCCCCTTTTGATTCATTCTGGGCTACCTCAAAAGCTGCTTTTGCGTATGGGCGTGCTTGCGTTATATATTCAGACATCGTCTTTACCTTTTACCCTTTGCCATTCGGGCTATATCTGGGCAATCATGTCATCGACAATGGCACTGTGTGCACTCTCGTCAATTTCACGATTCAGGACTTTTTCGGCACCAGCCATAGCAATACTCGCCACCTGTTGTCTCAGTTGCTCTTTAGCACGATTAACTTCCTGTTCAATCTCAGCATCAGCTGCCGTTTTTACACGGCCCGCTTCTTCTTTTGCATTATCTTTAGCTTCTTCAACAATTTCAGCTGCACGCTTCTGCGCCTGAGTCACAATTTCAGCGGCCTGACCTTTGGCTTCTTTAATGTGCTTTTCAGCCACTTTTTCAGCCAGCTCTTGCTCATGCATACCGCGCTCTGCAGCGGCAAGCCCATCAGCAATCGTCTTTTTACGTTCGTCCAGCGCTGCGATCAGCGGTGGCCAAACAAACTTCATTACGAACCACACAAACACGAAAAACGCGATTGACTGCCCGATAAGAGTTGCATTGATGTTCATGTTATTTCCTCGTAACTATATAGTTGTTAACTGTTCAGGTTGCCGGTGTGTAGTTTCTGAGCCCTGCAAAAAATGTGCATTTATTAAAAAATAAGTGAGCATTTATTCACGCAGGCATGGAGCCACACGGCGGTAAGCTGAATTGTTAACCGCCAGCTACTGCGAAAAGAACATATAGAGCGATACCAACAGCGATCATAGGAACCGCGTCAACAAGACCCATTACGATGAAGAACTGTGTACGCAGCATTGGAATCAGTTCCGGCTGACGCGCTGCGCCTTCCAGGAAGCGGCCACCTAAGATGCCGATGCCTACAGCAGCGCCAAGAGCACCCAGGCCCATCATTAAAGCGCCGGCGATATACAGAAATGCTTGTGCTTCAGTCATTGTTAAATCTCCTGTGAGAGTAGTTTCAAGTTTAAAATTAAAAAATCATTTCATTGGAGGCTCTAAACACCCGCTGTCTGTTTAACTGTTAAGCTGAAAATTACTGTTGTGTCGTTTTCAGTATTCAGGAAAACAGATTTAAACTGTTTAGAGCACTCCGATAATTCAGTTAGTGATCCTGATGTGCCATATCCAGATATACAATCGTCAGGGTCATAAATATAAACGCCTGCAGTGTAATAATCAGGATGTGGAATATAGCCCAGCCTAACTGCAACACGCCACCAAATAGACCAGCGGCCATGCCTGCTGAATACATAATGGCAATCAGAATAAATATTGTTTCACCGGCATACATGTTACCGAAGAGTCGCAATGCCAGTGAGACCGGCTTGGAAATCAATGAGACCAGTTCTAATACCAGGTTAACCGGTGCGCCCGCTTTACCAAATGGCTGGAACGCAAGCTCGGCAAAGAAACCATTGAAGCCTTTAATTTTAATGCTGTAGTACAGCATCAGCCAAAATACACCCAGCGCCATACCAAATGTTATATTGGGGTCTGTGCTTGGCACAACCTTAAAGAAAATATGATGAGGATTAGCACCAAAGGCTGCACCAATCTGCTGAGCAATCATAGGTAACCAGTCAACCGGTATTAAATCCATCAGGTTCATTAAAAACACCCAGGCAAAAATGGTTAGTGCAAGCGGTGCGACAATATCGTTTTTAGCACTGAATGAGCCACGAACACTGTCATTAACAAAGTCGATGATCATTTCTACAAAATTCTGAAAACCAGACGGTACACCCGTGGTTGCGGTTTTAGCCACCCGGCGAAAGGCAAAGAAGAAAATAGCTGCCAGCGCAAATGACCAGCCCAGAGAATCCACATGGAACGCCCAGAAGCCCATTTCTTTTGCCTGTTCAGCTGTTTCAGCAAACATCCAGCCATGATCAGGGTGATTACCGTAGGTCATGTTCTGTAGGTGGTGCTTAATATATTCGCTTGAAGTTATGCCTTCACTCGACATTCTCGTCTCTCCAATTCATTCTGGCATCATTTTTTATCATGGTTGATAAAAAATGATGCCAATAAGGGAACCATAGTTATAATCAGGTAAGTACACATCAGTGCAATTACATTCAATGGTTTGATCGCATTAAATGCGACAACAAACAACATTACGGTGAGGATTATCTTACCGACCTCAGCACCATAATAGGTTGTGAGGATTTCTGCAGAGTTAGCTTCTTTCTGCCGGGCAAAAACTTTCCAGGCAAAGTAACCATTTGACAGACTGGCAATCAGGCCACCTGCAAACACAGATAAAGCCACTGATTGACTGACAAGCCAGCTTATAACACCCACAAATAGACTCACTACAAATTGAATCAGTACTATTTTTTTAATCTGCAAAGTGTTAATTCTAAGCATTAGCTTAAGCGAATCATCCTGGGGGGCCATTGCTCAAAATGCGCGCAAAGTATAGGGCCCATCACACTTTTGGTCAACCATTAATGTTTGTATAAGGTCAGTTTATTGTAGTAAATTAGAATTTCATGATGAAGGGTGCCAAACGGTACTCTCAGACATCTTCACTCTCCCCCCAAACGCGTTAATTTGAATATTTAATGGGAAATGAAATCATACAACGGGGTTTCTGTTATTTGCTTAAATGTAAAATAACGATAAATAAGCTTATTATTGAACCCTGTATTAATTCAGGTTGAACCCATGAAAATAGTCGGCCCAGTGTAGAGCAGCTTATATTACTCATTACTGACGTAGCGCAAACAGTTGCGCCTGATTACAGGGCTTATGTCAATTTTAAGAAAAAATTACCCCGGATACCATGAGATAATGATTATAATCAATTACTTAGGGTCACAGCCACTGCTTATACCTGATTGAATTACGACCTGCAGCTACTGAATCCTGGCAAGAATACCGTCCAGCTCATCCAGGCTAGAATAATTGACCACCAGCTTACCCTTACCCGTGCTGTTATGTTGAATTTCAACCGCCGCCGCCAGGCGTTCGCTGATCTGCTCCTGCAGTCGTTTGATATCCGGGTCGGCGCTCGCCGTAGCTTTAGAAACCGCCAGTGCCGGATTCAACAGACGTTTGACCTGTTTTTCTGTTTCACGCACCGACCAGCCACCGTCTGCCGCACGATTTGCCATCTGGCTTTGCTCATGTCCGGTCAGCGCCAGCAGGGCGCGGGCATGCCCCATATCAATCTTACGCTCATCAACCAATAGCTTAACATCTTCATTCAGATCTCTGAGACGCAACAAATTGGTCACAGACGCACGGGAGCGACTCACCGCTTCCGCCACCTGCAGGTGTGTCATGTCAAATTCATCAATCAAGCGCTGCAGTGCCCGTGACTCTTCCAGCGGGTTGAGGTTCTCACGCTGAATATTTTCAATCAGAGACACCGCCGCCGCAGACTGATCATTCAAGTCTTTTACAACCGCCGGGATATCCTGTAAGCCCGCCAACTGGGCTGCACGCCAGCGTCGCTCACCGGCAACCAGCTCGAAACGCCCGGCGGAAACCGGCCGAACCACTACCGGCTGTATCACACCCTGCTCTTTAATCGACTCCGCCAGCTCCTGAAGCGCCTCTGCCTCAAAGTGCACCCGGGGCTGATAGGCACCCCGCTGAATCAGCTCAACCGGAATATGGCGCAAGCCGGTGGCTGAGGTGCTTTCAGCATCCGCCGCTGGCATCGTCGGTGCGGGTTTAGGGTCAGTCAATTCGCTGACCTCAGCCGCATTGCCCAGCAATGCATTTAAACCCCGCCCCAGTCCTCGTTTCTTTTTTGCCATTAATCACTCTTTGAAAACATTATTTGAAAGTTGGGAGGTTATAAAAAAGCCCAACGGTTTTAATTCGACGTGAGAGTGGACCGGCCACTCCAGTTTATCTGTTTTTTACTGCAGGCATACCCTCAGGCAACGGCAGGCTGTGCCGGTGGTGGGGTTTTCACCTGCTTTCGAATCACTTCGCCGGCCAGTGAAAAATACGCCAGTGCTCCACGGGAGGTTTTATCATAATTCAGCACCGGTACCCCATGAGAGGGGGCCTCTGCCAGGCGAACATTACGCGGTACGACCGTGCGATACACCTGATCACCAAAATGCTCAATCAGTTGTGCCGAAACATCCGTTGCCAGTTTATTACGCGGATCATACATAGTGCGCAACAGACCTTCAATTTCCAGCCCCGGATTCACACTGCTGCGCACCTGCTCCACCGTTTCCATTAATGATGACAGCCCCTCCAGCGCATAATATTCACACTGCATCGGAATGAGTACACCCTGGGCAGAAACCAGCGCATTCAGCGTTAGCATATTAAGTGACGGCGGGCAGTCAATAATAATAAAGTCGTAGTTTGCTTCAATTTGCTGCAATGCATTGCGCAAACGGGCCTCCCGGCCCTGGGTGCTCATTAGCTCCACTTCTGCGACGGTCAGGTCACCATTAGCGGGCAAAATATCGTAGCCGATCTCTTCCAGCCGGTGAATGCAGTTCTGAATTTCCTCTTCCGCCAGTAAAACATCCAGTACACTGATTTCCAGCTCATTCTTATCAACACCGCTGCCCATAGTCGCGTTACCCTGCGGGTCTAAATCCACCAGCAACACTCGTTTACGGGTAACCGCTAATGAGGCCGCTAAGTTAACAGAAGTCGTGGTTTTACCCACCCCCCCTTTTTGATTGGTTACTGCGATTATTCTTGCCATGGCATTTAACTTTCTTTAATTTAGGTTCACTTACAATTATATGACCGGCTTTATTTCCAGCAAATGCCGCTCTTCATTCAGCCAGGGCACCTGTAAGTCATATTGTGCCTGCTGTTCAAATCCCTCAACCCCTACTAACAGGTCATCCCTGCCCTTCATAGCCATTATCCGGGTGCTTGATGTTACCAGATGTTGGGTCTGTTCTAATATGCTATTTAATGCTGCAAACGCCCGACAGGTAACAATTTCAAAACTGAATGATGGCTTATAGTCTTCAATACGGCTGTGAATAATGTCAATGTTTTCAATGCCTAACTCAATTTTTGCCTGAGCAAGAAAGCGCGTTTTCTTGCCATTACTGTCCAGTAAAACAAACTGACAGTCGGGCATGCAAATGGCCAGCGGGATACCCGGCAGACCTGCACCCGTGCCCACATCCAGCACCGGCGAGTGTTTAATATAGGGCATTATGCTCAGGCTATCCAGCAAATGACGAATAATCATCTCATCCAGATCACGAATAGCGGTCAGGTTATAGGCCTTATTCCACTTCAGCATCAGCTGCAGATAGGTCAGCAGCTTTTTTTGACTGTTTACATCAATATCCAGTTGCAGACGTTGCAAACCTTCATGCAGGCGTTCATCTGCTAACATTAATGACTAATCGCCTTATTGGTTACTGCTTCCAGCGCCTTTTCCATTTTATTAAAAAAAACATCATTTTTAATCATTTTATTACGCCGCTTCAGCTCAGCTGGATTTACATAGGCCAGCCACACCTGGTCGTTTTTATCTTTCCATGAAAGCACTTTCATCGGCAGCTCAATACCCATTAATATGTTTTCATTCATCAACGGTGTGCCAAGTTTCGGATTACCAAAAATAAGCAGCTGCGCATCGGTCATCTTTAAACCCGCTTTATTGGCACCGGCTTTATGATCAACCCGAGCGAACACAGTGATGCCTTTTTTCTTTAGCACCGATTCAATTCGGTCTATTGTTTTACTCACACTATATGGGCTTTTTTTCTGGGTATACTGATCGGATGCAAAAAGAGCTGAGCTTATAAAAGACAGAATTAAAACAGCTGTCAGTTTATTAAAATTTTTCATTTATATATTCCCCATTTTTTTCTGATTTGATTTTTATTAAAAAAAACATTTATGACGTTTTTTTGAGATGCACCAGCAACAGAGATATCGCCGCCGGTGTGACCCCTGAAATTCGCCCCGCCTGACCCAGTGTTGCCGGGCGATGATCCATTAATTTCTGCCGCACCTCATTAGACAAACCCTTCACCTGATCATAGGCCAACTGCTGCGGAATTAGTTTGCTTTCATAGCGGCGAGACTTTTCTATTTCATCCTGCTGACGGTTTAGATAACCTTCATATTTCACCTGTATTTCCACCTGTTCAGCCACTCGCGGATCACTCACCGATGATCCGATTTCTGCAACCTGAGTCAGTTTTTCATAATTCATTTCAGGGCGCTTAAGTAAATGTAATGCTCGGCACTCCTTACTCAGAGGTTTTGTCAAAACCGCTTCAAGTGCTTTGCCTGCAGCAGATGATGGCTGAATCCACATATCGTTTAAACGCTGCTTTTCACACTCTATGGCTTCGCGTTTATCAGTAAAAATTTGCCACTGACTGTCTGATAAAAGGCCCAGCTCATGGGCCGTTTCTGACAGACGCAGGTCCGCATTATCTTCACGTAAAATCAGCCGGTACTCCGCTCGCGAAGTAAACATTCGGTAGGGCTCCTGCGTGCCATTAGTAATTAGGTCATCCGCCAGCACACCCATATAAGCCTGATCCCGGCGTGGCGACCAGGCGTCTTTTTCCTGCACCCTTAATGAAGCATTGGTTGCCGCCAGCAAGCCCTGCGCGGCGGCCTCTTCATAACCGGTAGTGCCGTTAATCTGCCCGGCAAAATACAGACCATTAATAAAGCGCGTTTCCAGGCTGGGTTTTAAATCTCTGGGATCAAAAAAATCATATTCAATGGCATAACCGGGGCGGGTAATAAATGCATTTTCAAAGCCCTTTATTGATCGCACCAGCTCAAGCTGCATATCAAAAGGCAGACTGGTAGAAATACCATTGGGGTATATTTCAAAACTGTTTAAGCCCTCCGGTTCAATAAAAATCTGATGTGAATCTTTATCGGCAAAGCGCACCACTTTATCTTCAATTGACGGGCAATACCGAGGCCCCACTCCTTCGATAACACCGGAATACATTGGCGATCGATCCAGCCCCGAGCGAATGATTTCATGGGTTTGCGCATTGGTGTAAGTGATATGACAGGAAATCTGCCGCGGATGATCGGCCACTGAGCCGCTCATGGAAAACACCGGCGTGGGCGTATCACCGGGCTGCTCCTGCAACCCGGAGTAGTCAATCGAGCGGGTATCAATACGCGGCGGTGTGCCGGTTTTTAAACGATCCACCCTGAACGGTAAATCACGCAGGCGTTTTGCAAGCGCAATTGAGGGCGGGTCACCGGCTCGGCCACCGCTATGATGACTTTCACCTATGTGAATCAACCCGCCCAGAAAGGTTCCCACGGTTAGCACAGCGGCTTTACAGCTAAATTTCAGCCCCATTTGAGTTACTATACCCACCACCTGGTCATTTTCAATGATCAGGTCATCCACTGCCTGTTGAAAAATGGACAGATTGGGCTGTGTTTCCAGCGCGACCCGTACAGCCTGTCGATAAAGCTGACGGTCGGCCTGAGCGCGGGTAGCCCTTACCGCCGGGCCTTTACGGCTGTTTAATGTCCGAAACTGAATGCCACCCTTGTCCGCCGCCTTCGCCATTACGCCGCCCATGGCGTCAATTTCCCTAACCAGGTGCCCCTTGCCAATACCCCCAATTGCCGGGTTGCAGCTCATCATACCCAGGGTTTCAATATTATGGGTGAGCAGTAATGTGTTCGAGCCCATACGAGCCGCCGCAAGGGCCGCCTCAGTGCCGGCATGGCCGCCACCAATAACAATTACATCGTAAGTTTCACTATAAAACATCAATTCTGCTTCTGCTGGTTAGCCCTGAAAAAAGCAGATTAAGCCGTTATCAGGTTAATAATTAAACAATTTTAGCAAATCTGCATTCATTAAGCGCATTATATTTACCTACTGGCTTACACTAGCCAGAGCCGCAACAGGCCCAGACCACTAATCACACACAGAAATACACCGGTAAAGCGCTTAAACAGGGCATCATTTTGCAATATATACTCATGAGCCTTAAGCCCGGCAAAATGCCCAATGGCTGCCACCGGTAATAACGCCAGAGCCACCAGCACATTCAGCTCGATCCCCACCACCACAAAGGCGGTCATTTTAATACTCACAATTAAAAACCATAAAACAAACAATGTATTGCGCAGCAGATCTGCTGAAACATTGCGCATAAACACCGCAACAATCAAAGGTGCACCGGTTAGAGATGTGCCGGCCACATAGCCACCAATGCTTAACAGCAAACGATCAAACCACTGATTACTGCTGTGTAAATTAAGGCCAAAAATCCACAACACTGCATAAAACAGTGTGATTATATAAATGAAAAGAACCAACCAGTCAGTCGGCAACTTTATTAAACCAAACACCCCCACCAGGGTAAACGGAATAATAATCGTCATGGCTTTTTTCAGATAGACCCAGTCAACACGTTTTAAACGAGAGCCCAAGGTTAAAGCAGAAAAAAACAACAAATGAAAACCAATCACAGGCAACCAGAACAGAGGCTGATCTAAAATAAACAGCATCAATGGCAGCCCCAGTGCTGCACCACCAAAACCCAGGCCACTGCGCACAAAACCCGTCCAGATAAAAACCAGGGCTGTTAAAATAAGACCGCTACTGGAAAAAGAAAAAAGTATATCCATAAACCTGAATTATTCAGTTAACCGCGTAAATGCACTGTAGGTATTTGAGAGTGTTAGTTATTCTCACTGAGTGCAAGTCACCCGTTCGGTGATAGTGCTACACCCTGAATTGCACACCTGTCTATATCAAAGCATCGCTCCTTTGCATCCTGCAACTGCGATATTAGTACATCCCTGCACGTCTTCGCTCCTTTACGTCCTGTAACCGCGATATTAGTGCATCCCTGCACGTCTTCGCTCCTTTGCGTCCTGCAATCGCGATATTAGTGCATCCCTGCACGTCTTCGCTCCTTTGCGTCCTGCAATCGCGATATTAGTGCATCCCTGCACGTCAGTAAAAGACTCTCCATTTGCGCTCTTTTTGATTGCGTCCCATAATGATCAACATGGGAGCTCCCAGAAGCACACTTTAGGACGTCCAACTGATTAATTAAGGATAAAAGCCGCTATTAAATATCCGGATTAAATATTTAATAAAAACTTTATTCGCAAAGGGATTTAAAAAACGAGCGGGTTAATCTGGCGCTTTATTATATGCAATACAGTATTCGTATCATTATCACGCTAAAGATCTTTATCAATACCATACTGATTAAGACCCCAGGCAAATAGATGGCTGCTGCGATCATTCGATTCACGTATGTTACTGGCCAGACGCTGTAACCAGTGCTTAAATAAGTGATATGACTCTTCCGGGTGTGAATCTAAATACTCGAGTAGAATATCACGATTAATCTGAATCAACTCAACTTCATCACAGGCGATTACAGATGCACTGCGCGGCGAACCATCAAATAAATTCAGCTCGCCAAAGGTATCTCCGGGCCCCAGATCGCAGAAACCAGACTGTATCTGCCGGCCATCATGCAACACCACTCGTTTATTAATGCGCACATGCCCCTGCTCAATGTAATAAACATCCAGGCTCTGCTCACCTTCGAGCATAATGCGATCACCGCCTTTATAGTTTACACGTGTGCAGGCATGTTTCTGTTTAAAAACATCGGCCTGTAAAAATTCTTTTAAAATAGATGACATAGTTACTTTACTGTATTTATATTTCCAGGTGGTGACGAAGGCTTACTCAGCACAAACCATGCGCCATATAACATTAACGCGGCAATCATCAGTTTCAGCCAGAAAGATACGGGTGAAAACACCAACATATATAAAAAGCTAATTGACATAAAACTCACCGACATTATTTTTGCAGGCAGGGGTATCACACCATATTTATCCCACTGCTGCAATGGTGGCCCAAACAGACGGTGATGATATAACCAGCGGTGAAAGCGCTCTGAGCTTTTCGAAAAAGCCCATAACGCCAGTATCATAAACGGCGTAGTAGGCAATACCGGTAATATCACGCCCACAGCACCGATGAAAAAAAACAACCACCCCAGACTAAAATAGACTGCTCTCATTAAAATTAGATCCCTGCCCTGTCAATATATATAAGGATATTAGCATGAAGAACAGACTATTTTATTTGATAATTTTTAAACAACAGGATATTTTTGCCGGTTAAATTTTCTCAGGTTTGAGTGCTTCTCAGGCTATATTTCTGGCTATATTCCAGGCTATCGTTGATAAGCTATCAAATATGTGGCTTGAAACACCCTCAAAGCGACTTTATCCGGCTAACCCGGCATTTTCATGGGTACGCTCAAAAATTAAGCGATTGCCCTTTAAACCTGAATTAATAGGCAGCGGCGAATGGGGTGTAACAATAAATCACAGCAATTTTCAAGCAATCGCAGATTGATAAAAAGACCAAGTGCGTTTTTTAGTTTGCAACCGTCTATTTAGCCTCGTTCCCGGGCTCTGCCTGGGAACGCATACCCTGAAGCTTTGCTTCAAGTGCAGCAGAGCAGCTATGCATATGGGTTCCCAGGCCGAGCCCGGGAACCAGAATTACCACCCGACGTGCTTCCATGCTTACCACCCGACTTACCTGAGCTGGGTGTTTTGCGGGTACGCTCAGAAAATTAAGCGATTGCTCTTTAAACCTGAATTAATCAGTTGATCGCGTAAAGATGTTGTAAATGCATGATCATATTTACTTTACTAATAAATGAGCTTTCACCCATTCGGTGAACAGCGCTGCACCATCAATTGCACCTCCGGGGGCATACATGGGAGTACATCGGACTATATCAAAGCATCATGCCTTTGCGTCCTGCAACCACGATATTAGTGCATCCTTGCACGTCTTCGCTCCTTTGCGTCCTGCAACCGCGATATTAGTGCATCCCTGCACGTCTTCGCTCCTTTGCGTCCCATAATTATTAACATGGGCACACCCAGAGGCACTCTTTATGGCCTCCAACTGATTAATTCAGATTAAAACCAGAATATTTTACTCCTGACAATAGTGCCATCTCGCGATGCCAGCTTGCCAGATCATTTTTATTAAGTTTATTTAAATCATTATGACCACAGGCACGGGACATCACCTGCATTAGATCAACGGATGCTTTAAAGAAATTTTTCAACTGCTCTGATGATTTTTCAATATTTAATCTCTGACGTAAATCTTCTTTTTGTGTGGCAATGCCCGCCGGGCAATTATTGGTATTACACATTCTGGCGGCCACACAACCAATCGCCTGCATTGCACTATTGGAAATAGCCACACCATCTGCACCTAGTGCCAGTGCCTTAACAAAATCAATGGGCAAGCGTAATCCACCGGTAATGATTAGCGTTACCCGGCCACTCACACCCTGCTCATCAAGATAGCGCCGCGCCCTGGCAAGCGCGGGAATTGTGGGCACACTGATATGATCCCTGAACATCTCCGGGGCTGCTCCTGTACCGCCACCCCGACCATCGAGAATAATATAATCAGCTCCGGCGTCCAGCGCAAACTGAATATCTTTTTCAATATGATTGGCGCTGAGCTTAAAGCCGATGGGTATACCCGATGCCACCTCCCTTACACGATCAGCAAATCGTGCAAAATCATCCACCGATGATAAATCTTTAAATGTCGGAGGCGAAATAGCGGCTTGACCCTCAGGAATTCCCCGGATCTGAGAAATTTTTCCCTTGTTTTTGGTACCCGGCAGATGACCGCCAGTGCCGGTCTTTGCACCCTGCCCACCCTTAAAATGAAAAGCCTGCACTTTTTTAAGCAGCGATTCTTTATAACCAAAACCCGCACTGGCATATTCATATAAATAACAGGAGTTGGCCGCCTGCTCCTCTGGAAGCATACCGCCCTCACCTGAACAGATTCCCGTACCTGCAAGCTCGGCTCCACGGGCAAGTGAAATTTTAGCTTCTTCAGATAAAGCTCCAAAGCTCATATCCGAGACAAACAGCGGAATTTTTAATTTCAATGGCCTGTCAGCCTGTGGCCCGATTATAAGCTCGGTAGAAACGGCTTCATCTTCCATTAACGGTCGGCTTGCCATTTGCGCCGCCATAATCTGAATATCATCCCAGTGAGGTAACTTATTTCTGGGAACCCCCATTGACGTCATCTGCCCGTGATGACCCAGTTTTGATAAGCCGTCGCGCGCAAGCTGATGAATAAACTCAACCGTCGGTTCTTCATCTGTCGCCACTGCAACCGGTAACGCGGTCTGCCCGGAAGCGGCTCCCGGCCCCGGCCCTACTTTTCCAATATTTTCATCGCTGAACTTTTTATGACTTCCGTCGCAGAAAGGCGCATTACCCGTATGTTTACAGGCGCAAAGATAAGCGTCTCCATCCTGTTCCGCAGTAAATGCCTGTGGTTTAAAATCTGTGCCTGCATGAGAACCATCACAGAAAGGCTGACTTTTAGAACGCCCGCATGCACAAAAATAATATTCTTCACCACCGGTAAGCATCACCTGTACCGGCTTATTGTCTGCAATAACTGGTTTACTCATACATTTAATCCTCTTAAAACACATCTGAAAAAAAATTTAAACAACTTTCTATATAAATTTTTTATCCGATACCCCTGAAATGGAAAATTGATTTGATCAATGCAATTCACGAAAACGCTTAATTAATCGATTGGCTTATCCGGTTTTTCAACCGACTTAGCTTTAACCTCCTCCAGCTCTTCTTCAGTTAATGCCTTATAAAACCTGGAATAGGGCCAGCCATATCCCCACCTGAAGGCGGTGGGTAAATACGGTGTTCCACCAACACGTACACCTGCCAGCATTAAACTGGCTATTTCTGGCTCACCCTGTTTTTCAACACAAACTTTAAGGGCCTTATCCGCCTTTTTGCGTTCTTCATAAGTCCCCCCTTTCCAGTAGGCCCTGTCATGTTCAGTGCAACAACTAAGCCACAATGTATGCTGCTCATGTGTGCCATCTGGAAAACCGCTGCAACCATCTGATTCAAAGAACTTTAGATCACCAGCACATGAGCAATTCACAATGCTTAACAAAAATAGAGGCAGTACTCGTTTCATTACCTTACAGTATCCTGAAAATTTGATTTAGAGAGAGAAAGCACCTCTATCGCAGCGAAACGCTCTGCCGTCTTAACCAGCGTTAACCGGTCTACACCCTGACGCGCAGCACAGGAAAGACCCGTCATCGCAATCAGTACATACTCAGCCAGACACTGCGCATCCTCTGCCCCATATTCCTGAAAAATCGTTGACAGGTAATCTCTCGTTGAACTTCGGTGCTCATCTGTAGCATGCACCGCATCTCTGTCTGTACTATTGCAGGTTCCACTCAATACCAGACAACCCCAGGGGTGGCTTTCGTCAGTATATGACTTTGCTGACTGAACAAGAAGCCGGGTCAACGCTTCTTTTAAATTATCTGCACCCGCTAATGTCTCCGTTAGAAAGCCGCCTTTATCCTCAGCAGTATATCGTTGTACCGCTTCTTTAAACAGGCCATGCTTACTACTGAATGCCTTATACAGGCTTGGTGGATTGATTCCAATCGCTTCTCCCAGCTCCGCAACACCTACGCCGTCGTAGCCTTTTTGCCAGAAGAGCGCTAATGCAATATCAATCGCCCGGCCTCTTTCAAAGGTAGAGGGCCTACCTCGTTTTCGATGTGTTTTTATTGTGGTCACTAAATTAATCCTTGGCAGTCCGTCTGTCTGCTTATTATAGTAGTGATCACTACAATAATGACAAGCTTCATTAATATAATACAGGACTGACTTTCATGATAAACGTGAATATACTGAAAACTTTACTTTTCTTCGTTTTTACAGCACTCAACATAACCAGCCTTGCTCTGTACGCTGATACACAAAGCGAACAAAAAATTAGCCGTATCAGTTCAGAAGCTGAGATCCTGACAATGGTAAACGTACTAACCCCACCGTCAGGCAAGCAGCAGGAAATTATTCAACTACTGCAGGCGGGTATGCATGAGACCCTACGACACCAAGCCGGATTCATCTCAGCTAATATCCATAAAAGCCTGGATAGTGAGCATGTACTGGTATATGCACAGTGGGAAGATCAGGCATCTGTAGATGCAGCAGCTGAACTGGTTCAAAATGGTGAAGCACCCACAATATGGCCGCCGCATTTACTCTGGCTCAGGCGGCATTTCACCCTTATCAGGTCGTTTCAGTACACCCCTCTGCATCAAAATAAGCAGTTAAGACCTCAAGCAGCGGCTAATGCTGCGAAGTCGCAGTTTTAATCGCGCTGGTCTTTTCAGAGATAAACACCGCCACTGCTTTTTATGATGCTGGCGTTTTTTCCAACTGAGCTTACCCCTGTTGTAATACCGCTTTTAAAAACTCATCCGGAGGGGCATATTGATGCTCTATTATGTAATGCAAAATAAGCGTGGGTGCTGCATATATTATTCCGTCACTGCCCATAACACGTATCTCACCTGTCCCACTTGAACAGAGCGGCCTTACATCATTTGGCGGCGCACATAAATTACAAGGGTGTTTTCCTCTGTATATATTCTGCGGATTTTTGAGCATGATTTCTATTATTTTAATAACTTCAGAACTGACCTTGCCACTGCTATAATCAAATCTTTTGTCTAACCAGCCTATATTACGAACATTTTCGGCTTTCTTTTCACCCGAATACGAATAAACGGACAGGTCTTTAAAGTACGCCATATATTTCCTTCAAAATGGGTAATATATTTATAAACCTAAACTAAACTTTATTAACCCGGATCTTCTGATCTATATTCGATTTTATAAACTCGATAACCTTTACTTTCCTTCTTTAAGTGCAGTTTAATATAATCCGACTCTGTATCACCATATACATATAAAATTAATTCCCCAGGGTCATATTCATTTTTAATATTCTTAAATAGAGCATCCAGTTTGGTTTTCAAATTAAATTTAATATTAAACTTCGTCGGGGGTTTTGTAGCACATGCCCAGCCTTTCCCGTCATTGACTACTTCAACTGTAAAGGCACTGTCAATTTTATTGCCCGGATTTAATGTAATAACACCCTCTGTACTTCCATCACAGCGATTATCTTCATGGTATACGAATACTAATTCATAGCCTGTAAATGCACCAATACGCTTTTTTTTATCAAGCGTTTCCATTATTTTTTTTATAAAATGGTTATCCGTTATATATTTTTCTGTTACAGGCGTATCCGCAGACGCTGTATAACTTAAAATATATAAGCCTATTATTAAACCCACTACATGCATGATATTAATGTTTTCTTTTTTCATAAATATATTATCATAGCGCAGGTATTTTCTGTTTATTTCGACACTCAATATTATATTTAATATCGAGTCAATAGAGCTATTAGCGCCGCTATTTCATCAGGTGTTTTTAGTCACAATATTTGTTGGTTTACCATCAAGGCTGATTTTGTTTTTTTTATGCCAGTACTCTTTTATACCTTCTTCACCTATCTTGATTGCCCAGTTTTTAAGTTGATCTCTTTCTTCAACAAAATCATAAAAGGGCACCGCCATGCCACATGAAGTTTGAACAAGATCCACACTAAGGTCAAACACCTGTCTTGCCCCTGCACAAAGATTGGCATCAGAATAAAATAAAGAAAACAACTCATTCCATTCAGAATCATTTTTATGAATTACTTTCGCGCCTCCATAAAGGCGCAGAATCATCGGTTTGCCTTCAAAGGCCGCGAACATTATTGTCATTCGAGAGTCTTCCTGAATATGAGCCGATGTCTCATTACCGCTGCCTGTCTCATTTAACCACGCAACCCGGTTTTTGCTCAATACTCTGAATGAGTCCATTCCCTTTGGAGATATATTTACCCGACTATCAGAAGTCGCTGTGCCTACAAAAAATATTTTTTGATATTCAATAAACTGTTTATGCTTATCGGAAATTTCAGAATATCGTTGCCCCATATCATTCTCTTTAAGTCTAATAAAAATTGCGCTTAATTCAGGTTAATTTGTTTATCAAATAATTAAAAAATTAACTTTTTAGTAACCAGACATTTTGAACTTTAACAATTCATTTTTATTTATTTGGTCGTACGTTTTTTAACTTTACGATCATTTATTCTATTTTTCATACTTTTTCAAAAAAGATTTTTTTGTTTTCCATAATCCGACATTCTGTCATTTGATAAGTCAGCTCCACACATTTAGATAAATTTACATTTCAGAATGACCATACTCAAGGGTCCGAGTTATGTCAAGCATCACAATATCCAGTCATCACTCATCGCTATAAAAATAGCAGACTAACCAATACGACTAAGGGTGAAAAGGTAAAACCATTATCACCACTATAATAAACTGAAGGTAAAATAAGTGTTGAGTAACTGGGTAACAACACCCATAACACGCCGATAAAAACATATATTCTTATTTCCATAATATCGACCTTTAGTACTACGGAATAGCAGGTGGTTTACAGTTAAACGGTCAACATTCCGGCATTTAACTAAGTGTATTTGTTAAAAGCAAAATACAGCGAAATTACTAAGTATTTCACTGCTGCATAGCCAGTCCCATCCTTCTCAACTTATTTTTTCTGCTTTTCACTATCGCCCAGCATATCCGCTGACTGATGCAGATTGATATTTTTTACCGGAACAATCAGTTCAACACCGACGGCTTCGACGATATCAATAATCTTCAGGTTGATATCCTCGCGATACTCCAAAAATTTAGAAAAATCGCGGGTTTTTATATATACATATAACTCGAGTTCCTGAGCGTATTCACCAAACTCAAGAAAACGCACGCGTGAATTTTCTTCATCTATAAACTCATGTGAGTCGATCAGTTCCCGCACCTTCGCTAACACTGACCTGATCTGTGTTGCTGTGTTTTTATATGACAAACGCAAACGTGTGCGATACAAAATTTTGTCACGCCGGGTTAAGTTCTCAATCTCACCCGAAGCAAACAATGCATTGGGAATATGGACCACCGTGCGTGCAAGTGTGCGCAGCTGAGTAGCACGTAGCCCGATTTCCTCAACTGTGCCCACAGTATTACCAAACTTGCAAAAATCGCCGACACGAACCGGTTGTGAAGTGTAAATAATGATTGAACCAATGAGATTTTCCAGAGACTTTTGCGCCGCCAGGGCCACCGCAAGTCCACCAACACCCAGGCCGGCAATTAAGGCCGTTACCTGAAAACCTAAATTATCCATCCAGGAGATAATGCCGAAAGAAACGATAAGAATTTTAATGGTTGTGGAAACAGGTTTTAGCAGGACAATGGCACTGTTTGGCCCATTTTTATTCATACGGCTGGCAAGCCTGTACATAATAAAGTCAACAGCACCAAGCATTACCCATAAAACCGCTATAATCAAAAACGTGTTAGCGCTATAAAATGCCCGCGCAATTATCGATGGTGAAATCGTCTCAAACATAAAACGTACAAAAATAACAACAATTAAAAATCTGAGCGGGCCCATAATAAATTTTTGCAACCGCTGCTGATTGAAGCGCTTGCTTATCTGTACGACTTTAGTGAGTACAAAGGTACTAGAATATGCGATAAAATAACCGATCAGAATTAATGATATCAGCATGACCAGTTGCCATATCTCGAAACCAACGATTACATAACTGGGGAATATTTTCGACAGTTTTTCACCCACAACGCCGTAGCCGAACTCTTCATATAGCTGCGGAATTTTCGCCACCGTGGCATTTGAAAGCTTCCAGATATAAACGCCGTCTTTGCGGGGTATACGTTGCATTAAAATGTCAATCGTCTTACCATCTTTGGTTTCAACCGTAGCAATTCTGTCGCGATAAGATGGCAAGCCATCATTTTTTGCACCTGCCGGGTCGTCACTCAAATTTTCAAGATCAAAGGTCATCGCACGACGTGCAACAATGGAAATTTTGCGCACAAGCTCAGGGCCATTAAGCGATTTTTCTGACTCAGCCACTGCGAACGGTAGATTTCTTAAGTCCAGGTAGTTAACCGCCCGCTCATAATCTTTTTCTTTTATGGCCACGCCAAGCGCTAACAGACTGGAGCGAGGAGTCGATCGATTAAATTCATCATACGGACCCTCACTCGGTTCTTCGGCTAATTCCTTCAAAACCTCTTTCTGTGTTTCCTTTTTTTCCACCAGCTCTTTAACTGTTGGCGCTTCAGGCTCTGCGCAATAAGCCAGAGCTGAAACAAGCAAGAGAGCCAACAGAAGGCCGGTGTTTAATATTTTTTTCATGTACGGTTACAGCCATAAGTTAAAAACACAGAAGATTCAATCTATCTTACCGCAGTAAGGCAATTGAATCGACTCACAGTAACAATGACCATATGCGAGGAAACTCAAACCCCTGACACGCAGTTATATCCTGCAACTTTCAGTAAAGACGGCTTGATCAAGCCTGATTATTTTACACGGGCTAAATAAACCTTATTTTCCCCGAAATTCATCACTTATCACCCAGTACAGACATCTATTACGCCACTAGCTCATTGATTAGTCTAATATTTCTGTATTTCCCCATGAAGATCAGCAACCAGATGCTTACACGCTCAATTATTTGAGCCTGATAACCCATACCTCATGCTTGTACCCGGCTAACCTGGAAAAATGACACCAATATATGCTTGACCATATATATGTTTATACGTATATTGCGCCACATGCTCAATGAAACCGATACATTTTTTAAAATGCTGTCAGACAGCACACGTTTGCGCAGCCTGATGTTAATGCAAGCAGATGGTGAATTGTGTGTGTGCGAACTGACCCATGCGCTTAATCTCTCACAGCCGAAAATTTCCCGCCATCTGGCGCATTTACGCGAAGCGGGTGTGCTGGTGGCTCGACGTAACGGCACCTGGATGTATTACCGCATTAATCCGCAGATGCAAACCTGGGCATTGCAAATACTGCATACCACTCTGGATGGCATCCGCAGGACCGAGCCTTTTATATCTGATCATAAAATGCTCAAAACCATGATTAATCGGCCAGGGCTTAAATGCTGTTCATAATCAAATTTTAACTATTTATCAGGAGCTACACTATGCCAATACGAGTCGGCATTAATGGTCTGGGCCGCATGGGCAGACTTGGATTTCGCGTAGGTTGGGATAATCCCGCTTATGAAATCGTTCATGTGAATGAAATTTCAGGTAACAGTGCCGCCATGGCGCACCTACTGGAGTTTGATTCTGTACATGGCCGCTGGGGGCGTGAACCAGGATACGATGAAGCCAATATTCTGCTAGATAACAAAAAAATCAGTTACTCAAGTGAGGAAAATCCAGCACAGGTAGACTGGGGTAGCATGGGCATAGATCTGCTGATTGAATGCACAGGCCAGTTTAAAACCCAAGCGGCATTGCAATGCTATTTTGATCAGAGCGTAAAAAAGGTACTGGTTTCAGCGCCGGTTCCCGACCCGGCTATTAATATTGTTTACGGCGTGAATCATCATGAATACAATGCGGATCAACATAATATCATTACCGCCGCTTCCTGCACCACTAACTGTTTAGCGCCCGTAGTTCAGGTTATGCATGATCACATCGGTATTAAACATGGCAGTATGACCACCATTCATAATATTACCAATACACAAACCATTGTCGATAAAGGGCACAAAGATTTACGTCGCGCCCGTGCCTGCGGTGAATCATTAATACCCACTTCAACCGGCTCGGCAAAAGCCATAACAAAAATATTTCCTGAATTAACCGGCCGACTAAATGGCCATGCCGTTCGTGTGCCTTTATTGAATGGCTCTTTAACCGATTTTGTTTTTGAAGCCAACAGAAAAACCACAGTCGAAGAAGTAAACAAGCTGTTTAAAGTAGCAGCTGATACGCATTTGAAAGGTATTTTAGGATATGAAGAACGCCCCTTAGTTTCTGCAGATTATGTCAACGACCCCCGGTCCTCTATTGTTGATGCTCTTTCTACCATGGTGATTAATGATACACAGGTAAAAATTTATGCCTGGTATGATAATGAATGGGGTTATGTCAATCGCATGATGGAACTGGCTGCATTTATCGCGATAGACTTATAAATGACTTCAGCCTTACGAAACTACTTAATTGTTACCGGCGGTTACTGGGCATTTACCGTAACCGACGGCGCAATCCGTATGTTGGTGGTTTTATATTTTCACCTGCTGGGCTACTCGCCATTTGAAGTGGCAATGCTATTTCTGTTTTATGAATTTTTTGGCATTATTACTAATTTAGTAGGTGGCTGGCTAGGCTCACGCATTGGTTTAAATGTGACCATGCAAATAGGTATGGGGTTACAGGTATTCGCGCTGGCATTATTAATGGCACCCGAAAGCTGGTTAACCGTAGCGTACGTGATGTTTGCACAGGCATTATCTGGCATTGCCAAAGATTTAAATAAAATGTCGGCCAAGGCCAGCGTTAAAACACTGCTGCCTCAAAATGAAAATAATTCATCGCAGTTATTTAAGTGGATAGCTGTGCTCACAGGCTCCAAAAATGCACTTAAAGGCTTTGGCTTTTTTCTCGGGGCCCTGCTCCTTCAGTGGTTTGAGTTTAAAGGTGCTTTAGCCATTTTGTCTACCGGTTTATTGATTGTATTAGTTGTTTCAATCATTATATTACCTGCAGGTTTAGGAAAATCAAAAAACAAAACCAAATTTACACAGGTATTTTCAAAATCCCCGTCGATTAACTGGTTGTCTGGTGCACGATTTTTTCTCTTCGGTTCTCGTGATGTATGGTTTGTGGTAGCCCTGCCGGTTTATCTGTATTCTGTTTTTAAGTGGGATTTTATGCAGGTAGGCGGATTTCTGGCACTCTGGATTATTGGCTATGGCGCAGTGCAGGCCAGCGCACCAAAACTGATTCGAAACGCCCACCATAAAAATGGCCCCGATGGCACTACCGCGAAACTCTGGGCTTTTATTCTGGCCTTTTTCCCCGCGGCTATTGCACTGGGTTTATACACAGAATATGCACCTCAGCTTGTTTTAATCATAGGTTTAATTGCCTTTGGTTTCATATTTGCGATTAACTCTGCAGTACACTCTTATTTGATTGTTGCCTGGTCCGATAAAAACAAAGTATCAATGAATGTGGGCTTCTATTATATGGCCAATGCCGGTGGCCGCCTGTTCGGCACCGTACTGTCTGGTTGGGTATATCAAACTCATGGGCTAATCGGTTGCCTGATATGCTCATCGTTATTTATATTAATAGCCGGCCTGCTTTCAATAAAGCTGCCCCAGGCGAAGACAACAAAGGTGGTTAAATGAGCACTCAATGTGAAATCGCTGCAAAAAAAAATACCGCAGCAGATATGGGGAAATTTGAACGCTATCTTAGCTTTTGGGTTTTTATATGTATTATTATCGGTGTATCACTGGGGCACGGCTTGCCCTCTATATTTCATTTTTTAGGGGAGCTACAGATAGCTCATATTAATGTACCCGTTGCAGTGCTTGTCTGGTTAATGATTATTCCCATGTTAATTAAAGTTGACTTAAAAGCGCTTAAAGAGGTACATAAATTCTGGCGTGGCATTTCAGTGACTCTCTTTATAAACTGGGGAGTTAAACCCTTTTCCATGGCTTTACTGGGCTGGTTATTTATTGGTTATTTCTTTCGTGACTGGTTACCGGCAGAACAGATCGACAGTTACATTGCCGGTTTAATTCTTCTTGCCGCAGCACCCTGCACAGCAATGGTCTTTGTCTGGAGTAACCTGTCACGGGGTGAACCCAACTTTACACTTTCACAGGTTGCCCTGAATGATATTATTATGGTTTTTGCATTTGCACCGATCGTTGCCTTGCTGCTGGGCATGTCTTCAATTCATGTGCCCTGGGACACCTTACTACTCTCAGTACTATTGTATATAGTCGTACCATTAGTTGTCGCTAACCTGTGGCGCCGCTGGTTACTTTCACCCAGTAACGGACTGAAAAAATTAGAACGAACACTGAAGCGGATTCATCCCTGGTCACTTGTTGCATTACTCGCAACACTGGTATTACTGTTTGGCTTTCAGGGTGAGCAAATTATCAGACAACCGCTCATTATTCTGCTACTTGCCATTCCTATTACCCTTCAGGTATTTTTTAATTCCGGTCTGGCCTATTTTTTAAACCGTGCCGTTAAGTCACCCCACTGCATAGCCGGGCCTTCAGCGTTAATTGGTGCCAGTAATTTTTTTGAACTATCCGTTGCAACAGCAATTGCATTATTTGGCTTTGAGTCCGGTGCCGCATTGGCAACAGTAGTCGGTGTTCTGGTTGAAGTACCCGTCATGCTAATAGCCGTACGCGTAGTGGGATCAACAAAAAACTGGTATGAATCAAAACCCGGAATTACCCCCAGTTAGGCGTGCAGCCAACTGGCTGAATATAGTTTGACAAACTTCGAATTCAACGTAAACGTCGTCTAGCCAACCACACCTAACAGCATCTTAATTCCACATTACGGTTCTTCGTAGATTAGTGTGAAGCCTGCGGGGCCATACTCAGTCCGCCGCAATAAAATAATATACTATTTCTAAAACCTAAAAATGAGCGATAACCTCTTGCGTTTGATTTTACGGTTTGAATTTTCGAATTTAACCCCTCCGCAACAGCATTACTTATGCCGTGTTCAAAGTAAGTCAATATATTGCTAAGGTGACTCTTTATCATTTTCGCTTTTTGTTTTATGGGTGTTAATCGGCTACGGATAGCCCACGCATACCAACTGTTAAAAAAGCGCAGCGCACACCCTTTATAGCTGTAAGACCAAAACTGCCTGAACAGCTCCTTTATTGCCCATGCTCTTGCTACCTTTAAGTCTGATTTCTTTAAATCACCGAACGCTTGGATTTGTTTTTCTTTTTAATTCTCTTCATTTATCAGCCACAAAAACTTACTCCCTTTTAAACGATTATCACCTTGCCCAACAAGTTTCTTGTTCTCCGATTTTCGTACCATATCAACCGCCATATTTAAATGCTGGCTAATATGAAATCTATCGTGAACAATATCTGCTTGAGGGAGTTGCTCTCTCACCGCATTTGCATAGGCTTTCCACATGTCCAAAGCAACCGCTTTAACCTTGGGTTGCTGAGAAGCGCTTAACCCTTGTGATATAAGCGCTTTGCAAGCTTGCTCTGTTCGCCCTTCAACAGGGGGCAAATCAAGGGGATAGCCCGCTCGTTAGTTTTCTTTGAAGCCTCATTAATAAAAGGTTCATTAATACAAGGCTCATTAATACAAGGTTCAATGACAATTAATAAACGTTTACAGAGCGATTACGTATTGGTCATGATTATCTTCTGGCGAGGTAAAATATAAATGTTGAGCTATAAAATATCATCTTAAAAATCAAGCCGTTGTTCTATCACGGACAATACCTCATTTTTTAGAAAAGACTTTTCATCATGCGTAAATACACTCAGCAATAAAATTTTATTTGCAGCCGTGGTTATTTTATCTCGTGCTTTATTCAAATATTGCAGCATCAACACATCAGAAATACCCGCTTCTTTTGCAAACGTTAGCCAGTGTGATTTTTCAATCCAGCCCGCCTTGTTTTCACCGGCTATCGACATCGCCATTAAGCTGTCGGGCAGGTATGCCTGCACACATAACAAATCGTAAAACGGAGCTACACTTATACTGTTGGGTGACACTAAGAATGAAATGTTTTTTGCATGTGCATCGTTATTGCCAATTAAATAATTAAACACAAACCAGCGTATAACGTGATCTTTTGCGATGGCGGGTTGAGTGAGTTGGTTAAGGGCGTGAAATAAATTCTGGCTGTTGATGCCGGCATGACTTTCATATTTATAACCCACCCATTTATTTAATAGCTGGCAACAATCAATTTGATGATGCCGGTGAAGGGTGTCGGCTTTTCTGCTTCGATCGAATCGTTTAATTAAATACACCGCATCAGGAATATGTAATAACTTCGTTTTAGGTACATTTAAACCCAATGCATGTGCCAGCTGCATGCAGAAAAATTCATTTGCCGGACAAAACATAAAATCTTTATTATTATTTTCAGGCTTGATAATATGGCTGGAAGCTGCACCGCCTTGGGGCAGAAAAAAACTTTTTCCTTTATATAAAACGCCCAATTTATTTTGCACACCGGCAAGCGACATGTGTAGTTGTGTATCGGCTGTGAGTAAAGAAGGTGATGACTGTTTTATAAGTGCGTGTAAATTTTCGTTACTGAGCGGCTTATAATCTGCACTTTCAGGGTAAGGCATGCCGGCGGGTAATAAACGTAAGGCACCGGCGGTTTCTTTGCCGTAACGGGTTAATAATCCAAAGCTGTCTTTTTCAGATACGCCAGCCTTACGTGATAGTGCTTCACGCATGCCACCTTCAGGCAAAAGATTTTCAAAAAACCATTCTACGGATTTGTTATCGGCATTATCTATAACGCTTTCTACTTGCAGTGGAAAATGTGGGGAGAGTTCAAATGCCCTGGTATTTTGTAACCGGGCATCTTGCAACCAATCTGTATGATAATTAAAACACCAGTTTCCCTGATTAAGGCTTAACTCGCCTAACAGTCGCCCCTCACACCATATGTTTAGCTGATTCATAGCGGCTGCTCAGGCTGGTTGGGTTCAGCTGTAATCGCTTCGAGCCGTATTCCTAATTGCCGGCATACATGCAATACCTTATCAATTTGAGCCGTTGCTTTGCCATTTTCAATAGCATTAAAAAATGGCACACTCACATTGCACAAGCCCGCTGCAGTGTGCTGAGTTAAGCCAGCCTGTTTGCGTGCAAAATGAATCAGCTTGCCCAGATCGGATGCATTGTTTATAGGTGAATTCATATTAGGTGATTAATTTATTTAACGATCGTTAAATTGTAGCGGTTTATTACGGTCTGTAAAGAAATATTTAATGATCGTTAAATATATTGTGGGAATCAGGTTTTAGGGCTATTTATTAAACGAACGTTAAGTCTTGGCTTAAAGATTACGTGTTTTTGCATTGCCTGGATATCTGGAAACTGGGCTTCAGCCTCGTCATAGGCGAGACAGGTAAAACTGGACAAGATCTTTGTTTTGTCACAAAATGAAGTTACTTATATGTAACTAACGCGATATTGTGAGGAAAGGTGGCCGGTGAACAAAGTAGAACAACAGGTAATTACAATAGTAACTAAGCAGGGCGCAGTCTGTGCCGATGATTTAGCCTTTCATGGTATACCTCGTGAGTACCTGCCACGCATGACTAAAAAAGGCTTATTACAGCGCATGGTAAGAGGTGTGTATTGCCTGCCTGATGCAGATATTACTGAGCATCATGATTTAGCATTAGTGAGTGCAAGGGTGCACAATGGGGTTATTACTTTGCTTTCTGCTTTGGCTTTTCACCAGATAGGTACACAAGTTCCGCATGAAATATGGGTGGCGGTAAAGGCGCGAGGATATGCTCCTAAGTTTGATTACCCGCCTGTTCGGTATCATTATTACTCAGGGGCTGCGTATGAGCTGGGTATAGAAACTCACATTATTGATGGCATTGAGGTAAAGGTTTATTCCGTGGCAAAGACGGTGGTGGATTGTTTTCGCTTACGCAATAAAGTAGGGCTTGATGCAGCACTTGAGGCATTAAAAGAGGGGTGGCGGGCAAAGAAATTTACAGCGGATGAATTGTTGTTACTGGCAAAAAAGTGCCGAATTGCATCTGTGATCCAACCACATTTTGAAATGCTGGTTGCCTGATGGTAAAAAAGCCTGCGTACTGATTTCAGATAATGGTTACTCAAAGATGTGCTCTTAAGAACGGTTAATAATATTAATAGAAGTGAGAGTGGTGAAACCTGGTTAACCGACTCTCAACTTGAACAGTTATACAATGACTTCATTGATTTTGATAACTGGGAGGCTAACGAGTTTATCGCCATAAACCAGTTTCGACTTGATACGCCCGGCGGGGTTAAAGAATTCATTATTCCCGATGTTGTTTTATTTGTTAATGGCTTGTCCATGGTCGTTATTGAATGCAAAGAAGCCAGTGGTTATGCATCTGATCCTATGGAAAAGTTAAAACATGGTGTCGAGTACATGGCTTAAATGACAATTGATAAACGGATATAAAAGGCTTTTAAAGGTATCTTTTATCCTGATAGCGGGCTTTATATGAGAGAGATTTATGAAATTTTTCCATATTATCAATATCAACCTCATGGCTCTTTAGTTTGCCTAGCATGGGGATAATATGGTTATCGAAGTTCATACGATCCATCCAGTCTGATTTTTTATGGACACTGTGCTCATTTATATAAAGTTCACATAACTCAGTAACAGCAGGGCGTTTTTCGCTGTTTGTCTCTCTTTTTGATGATCTCTGCCGTGTGCGACTTTAAGGGGTATATCCAGGGCAATGCTTCTGGCATCGGCGAGTTTGATAATAGGGTAATCGCTGAGTTTAGGTCTTCGCTCTTTTCCCTCTTTGGTGCGATAGTAGAGATAGAATGATTTTCTGCATTTAAAGGCACGTAATTCGAGACCGGTCACATGCTTATCACGAAGTGATTCGCCTGGTTTGAGTTGTTTAATATTGTTGTTATTTAATTCCATACTGGTCGCACACTGGTCGCAAAGCAGCATCAGGGGTCAGGTCTTGCAATCAAGCAAATGCTCTGTAATTTATAAGGTTTGTAGTGACAGTCACGTCAGAAAGCCCCCATGTGTCTGGCTAAGTTGGTTATAATTTACAGTCCGAAGTATTTCAAGTGGCAATAGATCTTATCTCTGTGCTGTTGTATCAAATTTACTAGAATAATACGTTAACTTTCGATCGAGTATAATATGGTGTATTTTGAATTGGATGGAAATTCTGCAATGATGACAACAACGGTTACGTCAGTTAATAGTACGCATAAAAGTCTTATTAGTGGTTGTATTATTGATGAAGAAACTGAGAAGTTGCCCTATGTTTTTACCTATGATGATCCGGCTGGAAACCCTGTGCCTGATTTTTTCAAGGGAAAGAATATAATGAGCATGAAAATGCTGAATGTATTGAAGGGCTGTGGGGTAGAAAATATTCAGGTGTTGCCTCTCACGTTAATTGATAAAAATTCAAAACGTAAGAGAGAGGATTACATCGTTTTTAATATTATTGGTCTGGTGTCATGTGCCGGACAGGGTGAATCAAATTTTTCACCGTTCGATGGAGGTGATTTTTATCAAAAACGGGTGATTAATGCGGAAGGTGTGAAGGGTTTATCTATTTTTCGTGTTAAGGAGTCTACGATTAATATAATAGTGAGTGAAGACGTCGCTAAAGCATTAGATGTCAGTGAAATAAGAGGAATTATTTTAACTTCAGTGGCAGATATAGTAGAGTAATGTTATAAAAAATGTATGTCTCTGATGGATGCTCCTTCTCTAAAATGTAGAAGAAATCGATAAAAATACATGATAAACATCGGAGGGAAGGTATTGAAATCAAGCAAATTCTTTGAAGTTTATTATAATGCCCTTTTGCGTTTATAGTGAAAATCGCATCAGAAAGCTGATTTTATCGATGGTTTTTATCGAGACCGTCAGGCAAGAAAGTCAGAACAATTAATGATTAACCATCCGCGTATTAGCCGGGCATTCATGGCATTTAAAACCGTGTGTTGTTTGAAGTTTAGTTATAGTACTTGAGTTTTTTGTATTTTATCTGGTTTTCTGATGTGTGTTATGGCTATAAGGCTCTTATATTCGTTTGGGTTCTGGTTAAGTTTAGGCTATATAGATGTGTAAATTCACATTGTATCGGATGATAAATCGTTTCGATTCAGTGCTTTTTATTCAGAAGGTGATTTTTAGAGCGGCACAGAATATTAGCTGCCGTATTATATTAACAGGAGTAATTATGACATTCAGTACAGCACAGGCCGAGCCCGAAAAAGAGACTTTTCAGTTGCCGTCAGTGGTAGGCCCTTATTTGTATGAAATATATACAGATGCAAAATTTTTTATCACTCATGTTTATGTCAATGGGTCTGCGCTCAAGTTATCAAATGCTGAAGGCAGTGGAATGATTATGGGTGGTGGGTTTAGTTATAGCGGACCGACGGGGTATCGAAATAATGTGCGTATTAATGGCTATATGCGTGCAGGCAAGAATGAAATTAAAATTGTATTTGAGCCATCTTCAATAGTCGAGAAAGCTCAAAAAGAGAATAAATTAAACATAGTTTTAGAGGATATGTTTGCCCATGTGGTGCTGGTTCGAGGTGAGTTACTGTCTAATGATATGGGGTTAACGACTGCGGAGTTAACAGAGAAGGTGAAAGAAGTTGGTGATCAGGTTGACGTATTGGTGAATGAAAATCTGACGGAATTTTCGCTGGAAAAATTATCTAAGGAAGTGAGTGTGACTTATCAGCTGACATTGAGGGGAGATGAAATGGCGGTTGAGGTTCCTTTTACTCACTGTAATTATGGCTGGAGTATGGTAGAAAAGGAGTTTATAGGTACTCTAAAATTAAATTCAGAACCTTATCTTGCTATTAACGGGAGTGGTGCTTCCGGATTGGCCAATTTATCGGACCTGCTGAAACAGGGCGAAAATAAATTTGAGCTGACGGTGGATAAATTTAAAGATGAGGGTGTTTCTGAAGCATTTATGCATAAAATTAAAGGCAGGAAGCCGTTTCCTTTCAGGTTTTATCTGAGGAGCAACTTAGAGCAAGCCATAAAAAGCGTTGGCTTTCCACCTGAACTCAGTGGACTGAGGTATGGGAGTTTTTTTAATGAAAGTGAATTATTGCTGGGTGAGGTTGAGGTTGTTGGTGTGGGTGATTATAGCTTTACTCTTGATATGAATATAACGCCTGACACCGAAGAAAAAGGGCGCTGTAAAAATCAGTTACTGACATACGACTTTAGTGATGAGCAGCTAAGGCAGCTAAGGCGTGACTGGGGTGATCTATATGAAGCTCAGGCATACTATGAGTTAGGCGAAGATGAAGCAGCGGAGCAGTCTCTAAAGAAAGTGGTCGTTGCGAAAGGGAATATCAGTTGTGAAAAACTAGGCATGCTTCATGCGTTTTGCTGGCAACATATAAAGCAACGGAGTGTCGCAAATAAAATGACAGCTGTGGTCAGAAAAATAATACAGAGTCAGTAATGATAAGTCGGGTACCGGGGTTGTATCTATAGTGAGTAGAAATATGTTGCAGCCGGTTGAAGCGGGTCGTAATGATGGCGATGCCAGTGCAGGGGGGCTGGTTAAAAAAATTAAAATTTAACAAGTTCAACCCGGCGATTTTTAGCTCTACCAGCGGCGCTGTTATTATCGTCTGCAGGCCTGCTTTCGCCATAGCCTTTCGATGCCAGCTGTGATTTTGGTATGCCGTGGTTTGAAATCAGCCATGCACTGACCGCTTTGGCTCTTTTGTCTGACAGCGCCTGGTTGTACGCGCTGTCGCCCTGAGAGTCGGTATGGCCTTCGATGCGAATTTTTAAGCCGGGGTTTGATTTCAGTAAGTCGGCTATTATTTTTATAAGTGGCAGTGATGCCGGCTTTATATTGCTTTTATCTGTGTCAAAATAAATCCCGTATAAAGTAACCCGACCTTTTTCCGTGATATTTTTTTTCAGGTAAGCTTCATTAATTGACGAGGTTACAGTGAAGGTCGCGGGTGAAAGTAGCTCGGGGCCATAATCATTATAAAACAGTCTGATTTGATACTGGCCTTTGTTTGAGGGCGCTTTGAATATCAGTTCGCCACCTGTTTTAGGCTTAAGGTACTGGTAGTCTATGTATTTACGGGTGTCGCTGTTTTTTATGCCGGTTTCATATAAGCCCAACCAGGCATGGTCCGTTAAATCAGCATGGCCTGTATATTTAATAATGACGTTTTCTTCGGGATCATATTTTTTTTTGTTTAAACTGAATTTAATGCCCGTCAGGTTCAGCTCGCCAACACGGAACCCCTGCTGCTTAATCAATGCGCCATACTCTGCAGCGTAGACACGTAATTCATAGTCACCTGTTTTACCGGGTGCGATCATGCGGAGTGTGTCCCCCTTTTTATCGGTAATGTAGTTATAGGAGGTAAATCCAGTTGCGGTTTCTGTGCTGATATCTGTGCTGAAAATACCCACCCACGCCTGCTTGTTCATTTTAAATTTACTGTTTATTTTTATGTCCAGTGGTTGTCCTGGCTTTATTTTTTGAGTGATAATACTAAGTGATATGTCTGTGGGATTTATTTTTTTAACTTTTATCGGAACGGTTGTTAATACCTTACCACGTTCACTGCTGATTACTCGAATTTCATAATTACCGGAATCTGCAGGTACTTTAAGCTGATAGGTTCCGGTTTTGTTTGTGGTGTTTTTGTAGAGGTATTGAAACTCAATGAATGTGCCAGTGCTTTCATTGGGAATACTGGATTTATATAAACCAATCCAGGCGGATTTGTCCAGTTTGTTGGAGCTACTGAAACTGACACCTACTGTTTCACCTGAAACATAGCTACTTTTGTCTGTTGAGAGCTGAATGCCTGATGCAGAAAATACAGGGTTATTAAGAAAAATACCCATAACAATGAACAGGCATTTGATGGTGTTTACTGAATATTGCATAGAATCAATAGTATTTTGTTATTTAGAAATACCGGATTTTATCATATATTTATAAAATATCGTTAGACTATGCGATATTGAGACCAGGTGATATTGATTTTGTTTTATTAGTCTCATATGCCCTGTTATCAGGCTGTCAGCCTCTTTGTAGGTTTTTTCCTACAAATACAGCCTTCTAATTCTGACATTAATCGCCCATTTTGGCCTATGGTTTTGTTTTTTCACGGGTCTATAATACATACATGGTCAAACGGACATGACGCCATAGGGATGCAAGGATACATGGGCGTAGTAGAAAACGGATATACAGGGACCTGGAATCTATGGAAGGTCAGATTGTAATGCAGGAGCCGATGGATAAACGGAACTGGCTATAGCGCCATAAAAATCAATAGTAACACGGATGTTTATAAACCCGGCAGGGACTGCCGGGTTTTTTTATGCCTGTTGTATTGAGTTATTTCTCTCCGTGCATGGCTTCATACATGGCAAGGTATTCTGTTTCCATTGAGCTGAATTCATCCTGCAGCTGTGCATAGGCCACATCTTTTTTAATCAGTTCTTCTTCTAGCCCAGACAGCTGTTTTTTCACTGCATCGATGTCTTCATTTTCTCCAGCATTCTGGCCTTCGTTTTCTTCTACCTGTTCTTCTTCAGTCGTGGCAGAGGCCTGTAGTCGTTCATTTTCTTCCTCAAGTATTGCAATACAGCTCATCATTTCTTTGGCGGTACGTGAGAAGTCACCAATGGTTTCTTTAAGTTTGTCTGTTTGATCGGTGTCTATTTCCAGGGATTCTATGTTTTCGATGAGCTGTGCGATTTTTAGCTCCTGTTGCTCTATAACGGCCTTCATCTGTTCCAGGTCAACTATGGGTTCTTTTTCTGGTGTGTCATTTTCCAGGGGGGCTTCAAACAGGCTGTTGTGGCGCGCATCTATTTTATCTACTTCCTGCTGTAGGCGTTCATTTTCCATTTCCAGTACTTCCATGCACATTTTTGAGTCATTCAGCTGGCGCTCCAGTGCTTCCATGTTTTCTCTAATAGCTGAGAGCGACTCTGATTCTCCTGGATGTTCGGATTCAGCACTTGCCATCGCTTTTTGCATGCTGCTCAGTGCGTTTTCCTGTTCATAGATGATGTCTTTTAGTTTGTTGACTTCGCCATCAATTTTTTTACCCTGGGTTTCAATGTAGAAAACTTTTTCCTTGCTTTCTTCTTTCTGTATGACGGTTTGTGTGGTTTCGGTGACTGCTGTTGTTTCTTCTGTGTTTTTGTATTTATCGAGTAAATCTCTTATGCCGTTATATATGCTATCCCAGAAGTGAATTTCGTGCTCGGTTTTTTCAGCTGCTGTTTTTTCAATTAAAAGAAATTCTTCGCGCGCTTCTAATAGTTTGCTTTGTTTTTCATCCGGCTCAGGTGAGGTGTTATCATCGGTTTCTTCATCGTCAGTTTCTTCATTATCAGATTCATCAGTTTTGTCATTTTCTTTTTCTGCTTCTTTATCTGTTTCAGTGTCTATATCTTCTCCATTGTTTTTTTTCTGATTTATTTTTATGGTGTTTCTTTCTATTTCTTTTTCTATGTAATTGATGTAGTTACGGCTTGCAGTTGCCGCGTCGAGTTCATCGTTACTCTCAGATTCCGGGGTTTCAGTGAGGGGGTCTGATGAACTTTTTTTCCGCATAAGAAGAAAAATAAGCGTTGCACTCAGGCCGAATAAAATCAGCATGATTTCGGCGGAAATAAGTACGTAAATGAAAGGTATTTCCATAATTTATTTATCTGTCTTGTTTTTCTTAGTTTGTTTTTCTGATTTATTGCGATTTAAATGTCTGTAAATTAAAAATCCATTTATGCCAAAAAATATTAATACTACATTGGCGACGCCAAAGTATATAAGTGTTTTAGTTAAATCACCTTTGTTTTTTTCTTTTTTTTCTTTATCTTTAGTGTTATCTGTTTTGCTGTCTGTTTCCACTGGTTTTTTTTCTTCAGGTGTGTTTGCGGCTGTATTCTCTGGTTCTGGTTCTGGTTCGGTGGGTAGTGTGTTTTTGAAGGAGAAGGTTTGCTGGCGCTGAAATGTTCTTGATGATGCAATAATGCTGGCACCATATATGCCGTTGCTTTCGGGCTTGTAATTAATAATAAACTCACCCTGTTCATTTTTTTTCTTGATTTTGAATGTTTCCAGGGTGTCATCGGGGTGTTCTATTTCCAGTACCAGGTCTATATTATCTAACAGGTCGCTATTAGCTTCGGTTTCTTTGTTTTGCTCAAACCAGGATTTTATGATTAATTCCGGGTAATAATTATCCGGGTTAAACTGGAAATTTGTGCGTAGTTTTATATCTGTTACGATATAGGCGCGGTTATCGTCGTCACTAAAAAGTATTGTCCATTCGCCTTGCATCGGCTTTTGAATGGTGATCATGTCGAAGCTGGTTGATACAAACCACTTTGTTTTTTCAGATTTAAAGGTGGAGTTAAACTTTTCACCTTCGGGTGGTTGCAGGTATATCTGGCTGCTGTCTGATTTTTTATTAGCAATAATGGTTATTTCATTAATGCTGGCATCTACAATAAATTTATTTTCATGTAAGGGCAGCATGTCCGGTTTTTTTGTTTCTTCAAATATTTTACTGAATACTTTGTGTAGTACCTCGTCGCTGGCTGCCAGTGCGTAACGTCCATCGGTGGTTTCAGCTATTTCCTGCAGGAGTTCCTGATCGGATGCTTGCGTAAAAGCGATGCTGTAAACTTTTATATTGTGTTCAACGAGCTGCGGCAAAAGTGTTTCAAAAATCTGCTGGCGGAGTCGAGCCGATTGTTTTTTGTTGCCAACATCCATCTGACCGTCAGACATTAATATGATAATGGGTTCGCGGTTAAGCTGATCACTTTCTTTTAAGAATTCGATGCCTTTGGACAGGGCAGAGTGGATGTTTGTGTGCATTCCCTTATGAGAGATCTTATCGGTGGCTCTAAGGGCTTTTTTTAGTTGCTTTTCGTCTTTCAGCTGAGTCAGAAAGGTAATAGGCCAGGCTTTGCTGCTGAAGCTGACCACACTTAATCTGTCCTGTTTTCCGAGCAGGGATATGAACAGTTTTGCTGCGGGTTTGCGGAGTTGTTTCGGGTCGGTTTGTTTCATGCTGCCGGAGCTGTCCATTAAAACAACGGTATCGAGGGGTGGCTTCTCTTCTGAGTGAAGTGAATTTGAGGTGAGCAGTAATAGTGTGAATGCTACGAATAGCAGATGTTGAATATATAATGGACGGTGTGTCTTAGGCACTGTGCTTCTCGAAATTATTGATAATCAATTAAACCTAGAAAAATTAGCTGAATCGTAAAAGTCTGCGCAAGCCCTTGACTTGCCTGGCTATATGAAAATAACGCTCATCACCCATAAGGTGAATACGCTTTTTTTCATTACGCCATCCAAATCAATTGCTTACACATCTTTTTTGCGCCCAACTGATTTTTCTGGGTTAAAGGTGCCTCTAAAAATAGCTTGCGGCTTTAGCCAGGGATCACAATTTATTTTTAGAGGTGCCCTTAATATGAGGAGCTCTTAATGCAATAATTAATAAAACACAGCTAAGCTCTTCATTTCATTGTAGTACACAATAAAAAAAATGCTTTTTTCTACTGATTGAGGTGTTTTAGAAGGGTGTTTTTGAGATTTTCCATGGATTCGTCATCAAGCAGCGGGTTGCTGTCTTTATCGGTGATATGGAAGCTATCCAGTGCTTTTTCGCCAGCGGTTGATATTTTTGCATGGTGAATATGGATATCGTGGTCGATAAATGCCTGAGCAATGCTGGCTAAAAGCCCCGGGCGGTCAATGGCAACGATATTGAGCAGTGTTACATCTTTACCAACCAGCTGCTCAAAGCGAATGCGTGTTTTTACAGCAAAGCTTTTCTGTGCCCGGCTTCTATGGCGGCTGTGCTGATTTATTCTGCCTGGGGAGGCCTGGCTGTCTGTGAGGCTGAGCCGGGAACTTAGCTTTTCTACAATTTCATCGATTCGATAGCTTTCATTCGGGCTGCTCCCGTTCTCTTCCAGTACTTTAAAGCTGTTGAGGGCATAATGATTTTCAGTGACATTTATTTTCGCATCAGCAATGTTAAGGCCAAGCTGTTCCAGTGTGGTGACGATGGTGGCGAATAGCCCGGTTTTTTCCTCGTCATAGATAAATATTTCAGCTTCGCTGCGGTGGTTGATGCGTGCTTTGATTTTGGGTAATGCCTGCTCTTTATCCAGCAGTATCAGGCTATGCCAGCTAATTTCATCAGCGGTGTGGTATATGAAATAGTCGTCCGAAAAATTCGCCCACAGCTCATTTAGAACTTCACTAACAATGCCCAGCTTGGCCAGCATACGGGAGGCGGAGGTTCTGGTTTCATGTGACACGATGTCTCTTTGTAATGGGTTATCGAGACCGGCCTTTAATGCGGCTGCGGTTTTATGGTATAGCTCACTCAGCAGGTTGTCTTTCCAGGAATTCCACTGTTTGGGGTTGGTTGCGCGAATGTCACACATGGTCAGCAAATAAAGATAGTCGAGACGTGCCAGTGTGCCCATTTCTTTGGCAAAGTTGTAGATGACTTCCGGGTCGCTGATGTCTTTACGTTGGGCAACCATAGACATTAGCAGGTGTTTTTTTATGAGCCAGCCAACCAGTCGGCTGTCTTTTTCTGAGCGCCCGTGATTGAGGCTGAATTCTTCTGCATCTACAGCGCCTAATTCTGCGTGATTTCCTCCACGGCCTTTGGCTATGTCATGGAACAGCCCGGCAAGATAAAGTAATTCCGGTTTTTTCAGGTGGTGAAAAATACCACTGGCCAGGGGGTGCTCATGGGCAAACCCCGGTACGGAAAGCCGGCGCATGTTTCTGACCACAAATAGCGTGTGCTGGTCGACGGTGTAGGTATGAAACAGGTCATATTGCATGCGCCCGACGATGCGGTCAAATGCTGGAATGTAGGCAGCCAGGATACCATATCGATTCATACGGCGAAGCTCATGAGTAACACCACGAGGCTGGGTCATGATATTAATAAACAGCTGCTTGGATGTTTGTGAGGCGCGAAACCGGTCGTCTATCAGGTGTTTGTTTTCTCGTATCAAGCGGATGGTTTGTGCATGAACGCCACGTATCTCCGGGTGCAGTTCCATTATGAGAAAAATTTCCATTAATGAACTGGGGTGTTCTGTAAAAATATTTTCATGGCGGGCGGCAATATAGCCGTTTATAACGTGAAAACGACGATTGATTGTTGTGGCCTGTTCACTGATGCCTACATAAAGAATTTCCTGGCGAAACAGTTGTAATAGCAGTTCGTTCAGACGTTCAAGCTCCATTACCGTGCGGTAATATTTTTGCATGAATTGTTCGATGGCCAGGTTGTTCTCGCCATCTTCATAGCCGAATGTGTGCGCCAGTTGCTTTTGATAGTCGAATAGCAGGCGATCTTCATGTTTGCCTGTGAGGTGGTGCAGGTGAATACGAATTTTCCAGAGATAGGTTCTGCATTCTCCCAGTGTTTCGTATTCAGACTGGCTGATAAAATTATGGCTAACCAGTTCGCTGAGAATACGGGTACCAAAGTGGCGCTTGGCAACCCAGCCAATCATTTGCAGGTCACGCAAACCCCCGGGGTTTTCTTTAATGTTTGGCTCAAGGTTGTAGGCGGTGTCGCCGAATTTACGATGACGCAGTGTTTGCTCTTCCAGCTTGGCTTCAAAGAAGTCCTTGCTGTTCCATATCTTATCGGCTGCGGTAGCTTCCACCATACGTGTAAATAAAGTTAAATCGCCGGTGAGTATGCGTGATTCCATTAAATTGGTCACGACAGTTATATCTTTGCGGGCTTCAGATACGCATTCATCCAGGGTGCGAACGCTGTGGCCTATGTCCAGTTTGCTGTCCCATAAAAGCAGAAGAAACTGCTCAAGTTTCTCCCGCGTATCGTTTGTTTCAGGCTCTTCAAGCAGCAGCATTAAGTCAATATCGGAGGCTGGATGCAGCTCGCGACGACCATAGCCGCCCACAGCAATCATGGCAATGGTCTGTTCGCATCTGGAAAAATACTGGTTAAAGGCATAGGTTAGAATGCGGTCGATATACTGAGCACGGGCGCTGACGGTTTCCTGTGTGTCAGCTCCATTATCAAAAGCCTGCTGTATTGCCACCTGGGATGACTGAATGGTTTGCTTTAACAGGCTGAGTAACTGTTCAGGCTCGGCCGTTAATTTTTGCTGGAAAGCATTGTCTTCAAAAATGGTGATTCCGTTAAGTTCAACATTAGACATAGTATCTTCTTTAGAATGGTTTCTGATTTTCAGTTGTGCAGCCCGTGTGCCGCAAAGCGGCGGACTCTGCTTTCTTTAATTCGGCTTACGTTGTGCCGCATGGCTATAACCGGGCTATAAATAAGTTAGCCGCAGGGTACACCGTTAGAGTCTGGAGGAGGTTACAGCTTTGTTTTAAATTTTTCTCTGTGCCCTTTGTAGCGGATTTTTACTAATGGTTATCCGGTTCAGTCTATGGTCTCACCCTGGCGAAGGGTCAGCACTTCGTAGCCATCGGCTGTTACCAGTATAGTATGTTCCCATTGTGCAGACAGGCTGTGGTCCTTGCTGACCACGGTCCAGTTGTCTTTAAGTACCTTAACCTGGCGTTTACCGATATTAATCATGGGTTCAATGGTAAAAATCATGCCCTGCTCGAGAACTGCACCGGTTCCTGCCTCGCCATAATGCATGACCTGAGGGTCTTCATGAAAACCACGGCCTATGCCATGTCCGCAGTATTCTCTTACAACGGAGAACCCCCTGGGTTCCGCATAATTTTGAATGACCGCTCCAATATCTCCCAGTGTAGCACCGGGTTTGACCCGCTTAATGGCTTCTATCATGCATGCACGGGAGACTTCTGATACCCGTTTGCCCTTAATACTGGGGTCACCGACATAAAACATCATGCTGGTGTCACCATGGTACTCATCTTTGATAACTGTAATGTCGATATTGATAATATCGCCGTTTTTAAGCTTTTTATCGCAGGGAATGCCATGGCAGACCTGAAAGTTGAGGGAAGTGCAGATGGACTTGGGGAACCCATGGTAATTCAGGGGGGCTGGAATGGCCTTTTGTTCGTTCACAATATAATCGTGGCAAATCTGGTCAAGTGTATTCGTTGTCACCCCGGGTTTTACATGGGGCTCAATCATCTCCAGTACCTCAGCGGCCAGACGGCCTGCAATGCGCATTTTTTCTATTTCGTCCGCAGTTTTTATAAGGATGCTCATGCTATAGCGTCTCGGGTTGTGTGGTGATGAACTGTAGAGTCGGCCCCGGAATAGCGACATGGCAGGAACAGGGGGAGCAGCAGACTCTTTGTTAAAAGGAGATTAAGCCTGAAATATGAGCGTTTTTCAAGATATCCTTATTTTTCGTGTACTTAGACAATGAATCTGGGGCGATTTTGTGTGTTTTTATTGTGGAAAATGTGCAGATATGGTATAAAGCGCGCGCTGTCTCATTAATTGAGGCAGGCACAAACGAAATTTTTTTAAATACGCACACATACCGTCACCATGTAACTGGGTGCCTGATCAGCGAAAATAGCTGAAAAGGTTGTTGCAGGGGGTATGTGGAGGCCTAACCCTACCGGAGTTTATTATGGCTAAAGTGACCATGCGTCAAATGCTTGAAGCTGGTGTTCATTTCGGACATCAGACACGTTTCTGGAACCCCAAGATGGCAGAGTACATCTTTGGAGACCGTAACAAGATTCATATCATCAATCTTGAAAAAACCCTGCCTATGTTCAACGATGCGTTGAATGCAATTAGCAAAATTGCGTCAAAAAATGGCAAAATCCTGTTTGTCGGCACCAAACGTGCGGCTCGCGGCGCTATCAGCGAAGAAGCGCAACGTTGTGGCATGCCTTTTGTTAATCACCGCTGGTTAGGTGGTATGCTGACTAATTTCAATACAGTGCGTCAGTCTATTCGTCGTCTTAAAGAGCTGGAAGCCATGTCGACCGACGGTTCTTTTGATCGAATGATCAAAAAAGAAGCTCTGAATCTGACACGTGAAATGGAAAAACTGGACAAAACCCTGGGTGGCATAAAAGACATGCCGGGTTTGCCTGATGCAGTTTTTGTTATCGACACCGGTAATGAAAAAATCGCGGTTCACGAAGCCAAAGTGCTGGGTATTCCCGTTATCGGTGTGGTAGACACTAACAACTCACCTGATGAAATCGATTATATTGTTCCTGGCAATGACGATGCGATTCGTTCTATCAAGCTTTACATCGAAGCAGTGGCTGATGCCATTATCGAAGGAAAAGCGGCATCACTTAATATTGGTGCATCTGATGACGCAGAAGCAGATAAAAAACCGTCTGCACCTAAGAAAAAAGCAGCGGCAAAGCCTGAAGAAGCGAAATCTGGAGAAGCCAGGCCTGAAGAAGCGAAATCTGAAGAAGCCAAGCCTGAAGAAGCAGTGCCAGCTGAAGAAAAGTGATTCGTGTATGCCTGATATTGAATATCAGGCATTATTCTGTTATCGATGAATAATGTCGATGAGAAAAATCGGCGAATAAAATATTATAGAGGTGATTACTATGCAGATTACTGCTGCCATGGTTAAGGAACTGCGTGAGCGCACTGGCTCAGGCATGATGGAATGTAAAAAAGCGCTGCAGGCTGTTGACGGCGATATGGAAAAAGCAATAGATGATATGCGCAAGTCGGGTCTGGCTAAAGCCGACAAAAAAGCCGGTCGTACGGCCGCTGAAGGTCTGGTTGCTATTGCACTGAGTGATGATCTGAAAGAAGCGGCTATTGTTGAAATCAACTGTGAAACTGACTTTGTTTCCGGTGGCGATGAATTTAAGACATTTACAAATAATGTCGCACAGCGCATTTTAAAAGACTCGCCTGCTGATATTACAGCGCTGAATGCGCTGCCGCTGGAAGACGGTGGTAAGAGCATCGAAGAAATTCGTCAGGAAATGGTTGCTAAAATTGGTGAAAATATCCAGCTGCGTCGTTTTGAGCGTAAGTCAACCGATGGTGCATTTGGTTCATACTCTCACGGTATTCGTATGGGTGTGCTGGTTGAAATGGATAAGGATAATCAGGAGCTAATCAAGGATATTGCTATGCACATCGCGGCCAGTAACCCGGTTTGTGTCAGCGAAGCTGAAGTGCCAGAGGAAATGTTGGCTAAAGAAAAAGAAATTCTGATTGCTCAGGCAAAAGAAAGTGGCAAGCCGGATGATATTATCGAAAAGATGATTGTTGGCCGTATTCGCAAATATCTTGCAGAAATAACCCTTCTGGGGCAGGCTTTTGTTAAAGACCCGGACCAGACAGTGGAAAAACTGCTGAAATCAAAAGGTGTTGCTGTGAAAAGCTTCAACCGTTTTGAAGTGGGTGAAGGTATTGAGAAGAAGCAGGAAAACTTTGCTGAAGAAGTTATGGCACAAATTGGTGCCAGCTAAATTATCACTGTTCAGGTTGACTGTATTTTTCAGGGCGGGGTAAAACCCTGAAAAGAGCAGAAGCAGTATTTAAGGACCTAAATGACCGGGATTAATTTCCCGGTTTTTTATGTGCAAAGGAAAACATATGAGATAGCCTGATGAAAAGGGAGTTAGCACTGCCTTATTCAGTATATAATGTAGCCTGATAAATTCAGGTTGAAGCCAGCTGCAGGCCAGCTCCACTAGCTGCCAGCAAAAGCTGAAGATGAGCCGTGCAGGCCTGATAATGACAAATTAAAGAGCGATTAAAAGCAATGAGTGAATCTAAGCCAATTTATAAGCGGGTTTTATTGAAATTAAGTGGTGAAGCTTTAATGGGGTCACAGGAGTCAGGAATTGACCCTGATATTATTAAGCGTATTGCGAATGAGATAAAGCAGATAATTGAACTCGGCGTACAGGTAGGCATTGTGATTGGTGCCGGTAATATATTTCGTGGGGAAGGCCTGGCAAGCTCTGGTATGGACAGAGTGACAGGTGACCATATGGGCATGTTAGCCACAGTAATGAACTGTCTGGCCCTGCAGGATGCAATTGAAAAGCTGGGGCCGAGTTGCCGGGTGATGTCGGCGCTGAGCATTCACCAGGTATGTGAAGATTATGTGCGTCGTCGAGCGATACGTCATCTGGAAAAAGGCCGGGTTGTCATTTTTGGTGCCGGTACGGGTAATCCCTTTTTTACAACCGACAGTGCCGGTAGTCTGCGAGCTATTGAAGTGGAGGCTGATGTGCTGATAAAAGCCACTAAAGTTGATGGTGTATATGATTCTGACCCGATGAAAAATCCGGATGCAAAGCGCTATGACTCATTAACGTATGATGAAGTGCTTGTGAAAAATCTGGCGATAATGGATGCAACTGCAATTGTACTGTGTAAAGAGCAGAGTATGCCATTGCGTATTTTTAATTTGAACAAATCCGGTGATCTGGTGCGAACGGTAATGGATGAAAGCATCGGAACATCGGTTGTACCGGCTAAATAATAAACCTGCAAGCAATAGCACTGGAGAGATAGATGATTGACGAAATAACTCAGGATGCTAAATCACGTATGGAAAAAAGCGTGGAGTCTCTAAGAATAGAACTAACTAAAATTCGTACCGGTCGGGCACATCCGAGTTTGCTTGATCATGTTATGGTCGATTACTACGGTACGATGACCCCCATTAAACAGGTTGCGAATGTGGTTGCAGAAGATTCACGCACGCTAGCGGTTACGCCCTGGGAAAAACCAATGGTTAAAGCCATTGAAAAAGCCATTATGGTGGCTGATCTGGGGCTCAATCCTGCAACAGCAGGTGCTGTTATCCGTGTTCCTATGCCGGCATTAACCGAAGAGCGCAGACGTGACCTTGTGCGCGTGGTTAAATCGGAAGGTGAGTCTGGCAAGGTTGCGGTTAGAAATATTCGGCGTGATGCAAACAGTGATTTTAAAGAGCTGCTGAAAGAAAAAGAAATTTCAGAAGATGAATCACGAAATGCAGAAGATGCTGTGCAGAAACTCACAGATAAGTATGTTGCTGAAATAGACGCTTTGCTGGAAGCAAAAGAAAAAGAAATGATGGAAATATGAAAGGCCACCTCTTAAGTTGTTGCAGGGCCCGATACAGGCAATAATAATTACTTTGATAAATAAAGATGAAATGAATTTGGCAGAAAAAGGCTTACAGATACTCCCGCGACATGTAGTCGTAGTGATGGATGGAAATGGTCGCTGGGCTAAAAAACGCATGTTGCCAAGAACTGCGGGGCACCATGCAGGTGTAAAATCAACACGCAAAATTGTAGAAGAGTGTGTTAAGTCAAAAATAAAAGCGCTCACACTGTTTGCGTTCAGTAGTGAAAACTGGAAGCGCCCGGAGCAGGAAGTCAGTAGCTTAATGGAGCTATTTGTGTCAACTCTACAGTCTGAAGTGAAGTCCCTGCATAAACAGAATGTGTGTGTGCGTTTTATAGGTGAGTGCACGGCTTTCTCAGAAAAGCTCCAGGAAAAAATTCATCAGGCGAAAGAACTCACCCGGCTTAATACAGGTCTTCAGCTTAATATTGCTGTTAATTATGGTGGACGATGGGATATTGCTGAAGCGTGTAAACGCATTGCTGAAAAAGTTCAGGCAGGGGAGCTTGAGCCAGATGAAGTCAATGCAGAGCTGGTAGATGGTTATGTTTGTCTGGGTGATTTACCTGAGCCTGATCTGTTTATTCGTACCGGTGGTGAGCAACGTATCAGCAACTTTCTTATCTGGCAGCTGGCATACACCGAATTATATTTTACAGATGTATTATGGCCTGACTTTAAGTCAGATGAACTGCTCGCTGCTTTTGACTGGTTTACTAATCGGCAGAGGCGATTTGGTAAAACAGGTGAACAGGTTGATGATACTCAGTCTTAATATGGTTAACAAATGCTGAAACAAAGAATACTTACTGCAATACCATTAGCTGCGCTTGTTATCTGGGGCATACTTAGCCAGCCAGCACAGGTGGTTTTTTATGCGCTTTTGTTTGTGATGGCCATTGCTGGCTGGGAATGGGCTGCCCTTGCGGGTATTGCTGATAAAAAATTGCGTGCATTTTATGCGCTTATAATTACTGTGCTAGCTTATGTGCTGCAGCAAACAATGCTGGATAAGCCGCAGCTGCTCTCAGTTGTTTTGTTGGCAGCGGTGGTGATCTGGCTGGTAGCTATTTATCATATGTTTAGTAAGGGGCCTCAGGCAGTTAGCCCGTTATTTTCTAAATTAAAGTTCATATTGGGTTTTGTTATTTTATTGCCGCCTGTCGTTGCGTTAATGTTAATACGTGAGCAATCAGCTGCATGGTTGTTTTACTGTTTGAGTATTGTATGGATTGCAGATATTGGTGCGTATTTTTCAGGTAAGCGCTACGGAAAAAATAAACTTGCTCCCGGCATTAGCCCTGGAAAAACAAAAGAAGGTTTATATGGAGCGGTTTTTGCAACTGCAGCGTATAGCGTTCTGGCGGGTTTTTATTTTGAGCTTCAGGTAATATCACAAATTATGCTTATTATAATCACCGTGTTAACGACCTTTATTTCTGTGGCAGGAGACCTGTTTTTAAGTTTGTTGAAGAGGGAGAGAGGCTTAAAAGATACGGGTAATATACTGCCGGGCCATGGCGGTATACTTGATCGCATTGACAGTGTTCTTTCGTCAGCTCCCTTTATCGCCCTGTTATTAAGTGCGGTTATTTTTAATGCCTAGCGCTACGAAAAGTTTGACTGCTCGGCAGGGTGTTTGCATTTTAGGTGCAACGGGTACCATTGGTGTTAATACACTGGATGTGATTTCAAGGCACCCTGAAAAGTATGAAGTTATTGCTTTAACCGCTTACCACTCAGTCGATAAACTTTATGAGCAGTGTGTTGACTATAAGCCGCTTTATGCGGTTATGGTTGATGAACGTGCAGCACAACAACTGAGTGACAGACTTAAAGAGGCAGGTGTTTCAACTCAGGTTTTATCGGGTGCAGAATCACTCGAGCAGGTGACGGCCCTTGATGAGGTTCATCAGGTGATGGCTGCGATTGTGGGTGCTGCAGGGCTGTTACCCGCTTTAGCCGCCGCACGATCAGGCAAGCGGATTTTGCTGGCTAACAAGGAGGCGCTGGTTATGTCTGGCGACCTGTTTCTTAAAGAGGTAAAGCAGAACAATGCAGAGCTCCTGCCAATAGACTCAGAACACAATGCTATTTTTCAATGTATGCCTGAGCATTATGCAAAGGGCTTACAGTCGGCAGGGGTTAATAAAATACTGTTAACCGCAAGTGGTGGACCGTTTAGACAGCGTGATATTGATACATTACATGCCGTTACACCTGAAGAAGCCGTGGCCCACCCCAATTGGGTGATGGGACAGAAAATATCGGTTGATTCAGCCACTATGATGAATAAAGGCCTTGAAGTCATTGAGGCCTGCTGGTTATTTAATTGCGATGCCCGGATGGTGCAGGTGGTGATACACCCGCAGAGTGTAATTCACTCAATGGTGAGCTATTCTGATGGCTCTGTGCTGGCACAAATGGGCAACCCTGATATGCGTACTCCCATCGCGCATGCCATGGCATGGCCTGAGAGAATGAAATCAGGAGTTGAACCTTTAGACATATTCGAGGTCGCAAAGCTTGAATTTGAAAAACCTGATTTCGACCGCTTCCCCTGTTTACAGCTGGCATTTGAGTCTTTGCAGACAGGTGGAACGGCGACCAGCATACTGAATGCGGCTAATGAGATAGCAGTAGAGGCTTTTTTAACTAAAAAGCTGAGTTTTACAAATATTTCCAGAGTGATAGAAAAAACACTGGAGAGCACAGCCGTGGCTGTTGCGAATAATATACAAACCGTTTTGCAGGCTGATACAGAGGCACGTCAACAGGCGACAGAATGGGTTAATCAATTAGGCTTTTCACGAGCTCAGGTGGTATGGACATTTTAAATAACATTTTATTTTTTATAATTGCAATTGGCATACTGGTTGCTTTTCATGAGTTTGGCCATTACTGGGTTGCGCGTCTGCTAAAAGTTAAAGTGCTGCGCTTTTCTATTGGTTTTGGAAAGCCACTGTTTATATGGCGAAAACAGAGGGGAGAAGATCTTATTGAGTTTGTCGTTGCCGCTATACCACTGGGCGGTTATGTAAAAATGCTCGATGAGAGAGAGGCCCCGGTAGATGAAAAATTAAAACATAGGGCCTTTAATAATCAGTCGCTATCCACTCGTTTTGCGATTGTTGCTGCCGGCCCAATATTTAACTTTATTCTGGCAATCTTCTTTTATTTTATATTTTTCGCTAATGGTGAAAGCGGACTCAAAGCACTGGTTGCATCTCCGCCCGCAGAGTCTGTGGCTGCGCAGGCTGGTTTTGAAGATCGCGATGAAATACTGTCTGTAGCAGGGAAAGAAGTGAAAACCTGGCAGGATTTTAGAATAGCGCTAATCGATCAGGGGATTGATGGTGGAAATGTTGCGGTTAAAGTGAGAACCGTAGACCTGTATGAGCAGGAGCGATTAATTAATATTGGTGATCGGCATATTCTAAATGAAAAAGACGACGTTACCCGGGTGCTGGGCTTCAGCCCCTGGTACCCTGTGCTTGCACCTAGAATAGGCGCAATTTCAAAAAAATCAGCTGCAGCTTCTGCTGGCTTACAGGCAAATGATCTGGTGCTTTCAATTGATGGGCAAAGCATATCGGCCTGGGGTGAGCTGGTTAAAATTGTTCAGTCAAGCGCCGGTAAACCGTTGAAATTTCTTATTGAGCGAAACACAGAGCAAAAAACACTCACACTCACACCTGAAGAAAAGCAGCGCGAGGGTAAGCTGGTAGGCTTTATGGGAGCATCACCGGATGTGCCTGACGAATTTATCCGTCAGAACAGGGTAAAAATAGAATACAGTTTAGGTGGCGCATTATATCGTGGCGCAGAAGAAACCTGGATGTTCTCGGTGCTAATGCTTAAGGTTCTGGGTAAAATGATTATTGGTCAGGCCGCACTGGAAAATATATCAGGGCCGATTACCATTGCTCAGTACGCGGGTATTACCGCCAGTATTGGCTTTTTAACCTATATAAAATTTCTTGCAATGATATCGGTCAGTCTGGGTGTAATGAATTTGTTGCCCGTTCCTATGCTGGATGGCGGGCATCTAATGTATTATATAATAGAGTTTATAAAAGGCTCCCCCGTTTCACAAAAATTTGAAGAAATGGGGCAGCGCTTAGGCCTGACTTTATTGTTAATGCTGATGAGTCTCGCTGTCTTTAATGATATTCAGCGTTTAATTAATTAATATATCAATTTACTTTAGTACTAGGATTTAGCGAGATCGTGCGCAGGTTATTACTTTTATTTGTTTTTCTTTTAATTCAACACGTTTCATACGCAGGTGAAAGCTTTGTGGTTGAAGATATTCGTCTGCTTGGTTTAGAGCGTATTCCCAAGGGAACGCTGTTAAATTATTTGCCACTTAAGGTCGGAGATAAATTTGAAGTTGCTCAATCGACTTATGTTATTCAGGCGTTATATAAAACCGGCTTTTTTAAAGATATAAAACTGCTTAAAGATGGCAATGTTTTTGTTGTTAAGGTACTGGAAAGGCCGGCAATTTCAGAAATCAGCTGGACTGGCAACAATGATATAGAAGATGAGCAACTGAAAGAAATTCTGGGCGATATAGGTATAGTAAAGGGCCGTGTATTTAACCCGTCAGCACTGGATAAAATAGAGCAGGGCTTAAAGCAGCAGGCTTACTATAGTCGAGGCAAGTATGCCGTGCGCATTAAAACCATTGTCAAGGAACTTGAAAGAAACAGAGTTGATATTGAAATAGAAATATCAGAAGGCGTGGTTGCTAAAATAAAGCAGATTAATATTGTTGGCAATAGCATATTTGATGATGACACATTACTGGCAGAGCTTCAGTCCGGCGTTCCCGGGTCATTTGACTGGTTCAGCAGTATGGATGAATACGCAAAACCCAAGCTTGCGGCAGATGAAGAAACGCTGAAGTCATATTACCATGATAGAGGGTATATGAAGTTCACAGTAGACTCTACACAGGTGACTATCACCCCGGATAAAAAAGACATTTATGTCACGATGAATGTTAGTGAGGGGAAAAAATATAGAATAAAAAGCGTCAAACTGGCTGGAGATCTGAAGCTTGAAGAAGAGGAGCTACGACGTCTTATTTTTCTAAAAAAAGGCGATGTGTTTTCTCGAGGCAAAATGGTTGATGGCAAAGACTTGCTTAAACGTCGACTGGGCAATGAAGGTTACGCATTTGCTAACGTTAAAGTGATGCCGCAAATTGACGATGATGCGCTGAGTGTTGAGCTAACGTATTTTATTGAGCCAGGTAAAAAGGTTTATGTGCGGCGTATAAGCTTTGTCGGTAACTATAAAACGAATGATTCGGTTTTACGACGTGAAATGCGACTAATGGAGGGTGGCGAGCTTTCAAACAGTAAGCTTCAACGTTCTAAAATACGTTTGCAGAGGTTGCCCTATGTCGAAGAAGTTGTGGTTAGTAAAGACCCTGTTCCAGGTACTCAGGACCTGATCGATATTAATATTAGTATAAAAGAGCGTCTTTCAGGAAGTTTTAATGTGGGTGCCGGCTTTTCACAAAATCAGGGTTTTGTCTTTAACCTGGGTGTAACCATGGATAATTTAAACGGCAGTGGTGAAAAACTGGCGCTTAATTTTAACAATGACCAGGCAAACAGAATTTACAGTGCATCGTTTACTGACCCTTATTATACGCTGGATGGGATAAGCCGAACGCTGGCATTTTCATATCGCAAACGCGATACCGCAAATCTGGATATAGTTAATTACCTGCAAAACTCTGCCGCGATTAATTTATTTTATGGAATACCTCTGTCAGAATTTAACCGTATAAGGTTTGGTGTGGGGCTTGATAAAACTGAAATTATAAGGGGCACAAATACGGTTAGTCAGGAGGTTTTAGATTTTCTTGAAGAATATGGTGTTAACACCGGAGTTGATAATTTCCGTGCAGAGGTTGATTCGCTTACCCTGTTGGCAAGTTTTACCCATGATACCCGTAATCGTACCGTGTTTGCCACGACCGGTACAACTCAGTCAGTAGTGATTGATTTATCATCGCCAAAAAGTGATATACAATATTATAAGGTTACCTATAGAAATAAATTTTACTATCCCCTTACTAATAGTCTGACATCACTGGTAAGGACCAGTCTGGCATACGGTGCAGGTTATGGCGATCTTAAGCTGTACCCATTTTATAAACGTTTCTTTGCCGGTGGTTTAAGGACAGTTAGGGGCTATGATTCCAACTCACTGGGGCCTCGAATTCAAGATTCTGGTGGGATTAGTAATCCTGTTGGTGGTGATATTCGAACGGTATTAAGTGCAGAGCTCATTTTTCCTGTACCATTCATGGAAAAATCACCCAGTTCTGTGCGTTTAAGTGTGTTTTACGATATAGGAAATGTATTTTTGCAGGATGAGTTTATTCAGAACGGAAGTGTTGTGCCTGGTACAGGCGGCTTTGATTCGCAGGAACTCAGAAGCTCATTTGGTGTTTCATTTGTCTGGTTAGCACCCGTTGGTCCATTGAAGTTTAGTTTTTCTAAACCAGTGAATGATCAGCCGGGAGATAGAATACAGGCGTTTCAGTTTAGTATAGGTCAATTTTTTTAGAGGATTAAAAGATGAAAAAAATAATAGCTACAATAATGTTCGCAGTATTTATAACAACGCCTTTGGCTAGTTATGCAGATAAAGTTGGTTTTGTGAATATCAATTTACTGTTTAGTAAATATGATGAAATGCAGGGTATTCAGAAAAAAATGGGAGAAAAATTCGGCTCAAAACAGCAGGAGCTTGAAAAGCTTGCTACGTCTATTAAGGCGCTGGGAAAAGAAATAAAAACAAATGAACTGTTAATGACCGAGAGCAAGCTTGAAGGGTCAAAGAAAAAACTCAATAATATGTTAGTTGAAATGCGGCAGAAGGAAATGACATTTAAAGGTGAGTTGCAGGAAGCTCAGAATAAAGAAATGGGGAAATTCAGAAAAATTATTTTTGAAATGGTTAAAAAATATGCTGAAGATAAGGCCTTTGATATGATTATAAATGATGGCGTTGTATTTGTATCGCCAAGGGTTGATGTAACGAATGATATACTTCAGATATTAAGTAAGTCCAAATTTGCTGAAAAGACTACAAAAAAATAGGCCTTTGGGGGGTAAATCTCACTTCATAGAGCAATATTGGTTATATCAGAATGCTCGAATGGTAGAAGCGGCTCAACAGCCACATCCCCCCCCATAGTCACACTTTATAGTGTTCAACTGATTTTTTTAGGTTAAACTGACGGGTAGTCGCTGTGTAAGGCTTCTGTTTCATGTTGGTTCGTTCATGTTGAGGCGCTGGTGTGATGGCGCGTATTCGTCAACTTGAAAGGTTAATGCAAAAAAGGTTAAGGTATTATTGTGGATACTATGAATATTGGTGAAATAAAGAAGTTTCTGGCGCATCGTTATCCATTTTTACTGGTAGACAAAGTGCTGGAGTATGAAATAGGCAAAACGTTAACTGCTGTTAAAAATGTCACCATAAATGAGCCTTTTTTTCAGGGGCATTTTCCTGATTATCCTGTTATGCCGGGCGTATTAATTATGGAAGCTCTGGCTCAGGCGACGGGTCTGCTGGGTTTTAAAACGATGGATGAAAACCAGAATGAAGACACACTGTATTTGTTTGTCGGCATTGATAAGGCTCGTTTTAAACGTCAGGTGGTACCCGGTGATGTATTAACGCTTAAAGTTGAATTGTTAAAGCGTTCACGTTCTATCTGGAAATTTGACTGTAAAGCACTGGTCGATGGCGAATTGGCTGCAAGTGCTATAATTATGTGTGCGGCGACAGATAGACCTGAATAAGCGGTTGTTAATGGGGGTAATATATTCATGATACACCAGACTGCGATAATAGATAAAAGCGCAAAAATTGCAGATGATGTGAGCATCGGGCCTTATACAATTATTGGTGCAGATGTTGAAATTGCTTCAGGTACATGGATTGGCCCACACGTGGTTATTAACGGTCCGACAAAAATAGGAAATAATAATAAAATATTTCAGTTCTCATCACTGGGAGAAGAGCCTCAGGACCTGAAATACGCCGGGGAAAAGTCATTTCTGGAAATAGGTGACAATAATACCATTCGAGAATATGTCACGATTTCGCGGGGTACCGAAGATGGTGGCGATATTACACGCATTGGAAATGATAACCTGCTCATGGCATATGTGCATATAGCCCATGATTGCCAGGTTGGAAATCATGTTATATTCGCTAATTCTGCTTCCTGTGCAGGGCATGTAGAAGTGGGGGATCATTCAATACTGGGAGGCTTTACCCTGGTGCATCAGTTTACAAAAATCGGGGCACATTGTTTTACCAGTATGGGGGCCATTATTAATCAGGATGTCCCTCCTTATATTATTGTTGCAAGTAGTTATGGAAAAGCCAGTGGCATTAACAAAGTGGGTTTGAAAAGACGCGGCTATAGTGATGAGGTTATTCGTGCCATAGTGAATGCCTATAAACTGATGATTCGCTCAAAAAAACCCAGGGAACAGGCGATGCAGGAAGCTGAGAAACTAATTAATGATTACCCTGAAGTTAAACTGATGGCTGATTTTATTGTACAGTCTGAGCGTGGCATTATTCGCTAGCCCGAATATTTCATGGTTTTTTGTGCCGTACCCTGTATTGAAACCATTAGTTATTGAGGTAGCTGAAACGGACTCCAATATGTTCCCAGTGGTTTCAACCCGGGGCAGGGTGGAGTACCGGTCCGCTTGCCGAGACTGTAAAGCTGTGAGGGTGATCGCCTCGCCCCTCTGTGAAAATATTATATCATATACCGATCGTCTATCTTACCCCCCGTTAATTGAGTATGTATGAGCAAAGAATCGATAGTTATTAAAGGCGCTCGCCAGAATAATCTGAAAAACCTGGATCTGGAATTACCCACTAATGAAATGATCGTAGTGACCGGAGTTAGTGGCTCAGGTAAATCAACTCTGGCATTTGATACGATTTATGCTGAAGGGCAGCGCCGCTATATTGAAACTTTCTCTGCTTATGCCCGACAGTTTCTCGATCGTATGGATAAGCCTGCGGTAGATAGTATTCAGGGTATTCCACCTGCAATCGCCATTGCACAGTCTAACCCAGTGCGCACCTCACGTTCAACCGTAGGTACGATGACAGAGCTAAATGATTATTTAAAGCTTCTGTTTGCACGTATGGCGACACTGTATTGCACGGCTTGTGGCCGTGAAGTTATTTGTGATTCGGCGCAGAGTATTGTGAGCGAAGTTTACAGCCTGGCCTCTGATGGACAGAGGGTGATGATTTGTTTGCCGGTAAAAATACCGCATAATTTTTCAGAAGAAGAAATTATAAAGCTATTAAATCAGCAGGGTTATACGCGTATACATTCGCAGACGACAGACTGTCAGTTGCTTGAAGTTATTCAGGATCGCTTAAAAGTCACAGAAGAAAACAGAGATCGTTTAACTGAAGCGGTTGAGGCCTCTCTCAAACATGCCAGTGGTCGGGTACATATCTTCCCGCTGGATAAAAGTAAAAAAGTCGGTAAGGCCTGGCGTTATTCAAATCAACATCATTGTCCGGATTGTGATATTGATTATGAAAAACCGAGTCAGGGTTTATTTTCCTTTAATTCACCGCTGGGTGCATGTGAAAGCTGCAAAGGCTTTGGGCGTATTATTGGTGTTGATTATGGTCTGGTCATCCCGGATGAAAATAAATCTTTACTGGATGGTGCTATCAAGCCCATTCAGACACCTGCCTATATTGAAGTTCAGCAGGAGTTATTGGCGTTTGCCAAACAATCAAAAATACCCGTCGATAAACCCTGGAAAAAGCTGACAAAAAAACAGCAACGTTGGGTGATAGAAGGTGAGGGGGACTGGGATGACGGCGTATGGTTTGGCATTCAACGCTTTTTCAACTGGCTTGAAAGCAAAGCATATAAAATGCATATTCGGGTTTTACTTTCAAAGTACCGTTCCTACACGCTCTGCAGTACCTGTAATGGAGCAAGGCTAAAAGCCTCGGCTCTGTGGTGGCGGCTGGGCAGTCTGGAGCTTGCAAATGCGGTATTAGATGTGCCGCAACGTTTTGTAGCACCGGGCTTAAGCCTGAGCAAACAGGTTCAGGAAAATCTACCCGGCCTCAGTATTCACGAAGTTATGCATCTGTCGTTAACTCAAAGTGAATATTTTTTTCAGCAGCTTAAATTGCCTGAAGCATTTGATGAGGCGGCTCAGTTATTGTTGGGTGAAATTCGCTCGCGTCTTAAATATCTGCTGGAAGTCGGTCTGGGCTACCTCACACTGGATCGCCAGTCCCGTACACTCAGTGGTGGCGAAGTTCAGCGTATCAACCTGACAACCGCATTAGGTACTTCACTGGTCAATACCTTATTTGTGCTGGATGAGCCGAGTACGGGCCTGCACCCCAGAGATATTACTCGTCTGGTGAAAGTGTTGCATCGTTTACGGGATGCAGGTAATACGTTGCTGGTGGTGGAGCACGACCCACAGGTTACGCTGGCGGCGGATAGAATACTGGATATTGGTCCCGGCCCCGGTAAAGCCGGAGGGGAGATCTGTTTTTATGGTACGCCAAAACAGTTGCTGCGGGATAAAAAATCATTGACAGCACAGTACCTGAGTGGCAAAAAAGTAGTTTCTGTCGTTACAGTTGCTGAGGCGATTAATTGCAGTACTGAAGACCGCAAGCCCACGCAATATATTCAGATAATCGGTGCAACTGAACATAACCTTCAAAATATTGATATAAGCATACCGCTGCACCAGCTGGTGTGTATCGCCGGTGTCAGTGGCTCAGGCAAGTCTACGCTGATGCGGGATGTGCTGTACCCGGGGCTGTGTCGTCACAAAGGAAAAACCGTTGAAACACCCGGGGCCTGTAAAAAAATAACAGGTCACCGGTTTATTGATGATGTTGTGCTGGTTGATCAGAGCCCTATCGGTAAAACTACGCGTTCTATTCCGGCAACTTACGTGGGGGCTTTTGATGTCATCCGTAAGCTGTTTATTGCTCACCCGCTTGCGCAGGAGCGAAAATATACAGCGGGTACCTTTAGTTTTAATTCTGGTACCGGCCGTTGCCCGAGTTGTTCCGGTAATGGTTTCGAAATGGTTGAAATGCAGTTTCTAAGCGATGTTTATATTCGCTGCCCGGATTGTGACGGTAAGCGATATCGTTCAGAAATATTACAGGTGAAATTGCTGAGCAACAGGTGCAATGACAGCAGTGAAAAAAATATTCAGGCCAAATCCATATCGAGGAACATAGCCCGATCCATTGCCGATGTTCTGGAAATGACAGTGAGCGAAGCACTCGAGTTCTTTTTTAAAGAAGCAGATGTTGTGCGAGCGTTACAGCCGCTGGTTGATGTAGGCTTGCATTATCTTCAGCTGGGCCAGGCCGTACCCACCCTCAGTGGTGGTGAGGCGCAACGCCTTAAGTTGGCCGGGCATCTGGCTGCCAGTTATAAAAAGAACAGAAAAAATAAAAATAATGAAAAAACACTGTTTCTGTTTGATGAGCCCACCACGGGTTTGCATTTTGATGATATCGCCACACTGATGAAGGCTTTTCGACAGTTAATAGATGCAGGACATTCATTACTGGTGATCGAGCATAACCTGGATGTGATACGCGGTGCTGATTATATTATTGATATTGGCCCGGAGGGGGGTGATGGCGGGGGGCAACTGGTTGCACAGGGTACACCGCAACAATTGATAAAAGAAGCGGGCACCCACACAGCTGAAGCATTGCGGGAGTATGAGGCTGCATTTGAAGTTGCGGTAAAGATATCAGATGAAAATGGTTTGTCGCAGGCGTCAGAGCCACCAAAAAATAGAAAAAATCAACTGATTGAAATACATCATGCCCGTGAGCATAATTTAAAAAATATTGATGTCAGTATCCCCCGCAATAAGTTTACCGTAATCTCCGGGGTGAGTGGCAGCGGTAAAAGCACACTGGCTTTTGATATTATATTTGCTGAAGGCCAGCGGCGTTATCTTGAATCTCTTAATGCCTATGCACGGCAATTTGTGCAACCCGCTTCACGCCCGGATGTTGATGCAATACACGGCATTCCACCCACTGTTGCAATAGAGCAACGCACCAGCCGTGGCGGGCGAAAAAGTACGGTTGCCACTTTGACTGAAATATATCACTTTATGCGTCTGCTTTATGTAAAGCTGGGTGTTCAATATTGCCCGCAATGTGATGTGGCTATAGAGCCACAGTCCATAGAAAGTATACTCTCCAGAGTGCAGACAGATTATCGTGATTGCGAAGTGACACTGTTAGCGCCACTGGTGGTTGCCCGTAAGGGTATTTATAATGAGTTAGCTGCATGGGCGAATAAAAAAAATTATTCGCAGCTGCGGGTTGATGGTGAGTATGTTGCAACGAATCCCTGGCCGAAACTTGCGCGCTATAAAGAACATAATATTGAATTACCTCTGGGGCAGATAAAAGTATCCTCTAAAAACGAAAAAGAATTATCTGTATTGCTGCAGCAGGTATTAGCGGCGGGTAACGGTATCGTTATTGTTGATCCATTGAAGCCGATTGATGATAAAAAAGCTAAAAAGAGCCGGAAAAAACAAAAGTCTGAAGCGCTGTTTTCCACTGAGCGAGCCTGTCCCTCCTGTGGTCAGGGCTTTGATGAGCTGGACCCCCGGCTATTTTCATACAACTCCCGACATGGCTGGTGTGAATCCTGCTATGGAACGGGAGAAATTATTTTAAATTTTGATAGTGAGCAAAGTGGTGAAGAAAGTAACTGGCTGGAGCAGCAGGATGAAGTATCAGATACATGTAAAAGCTGTGACGGACAGCGTTTAAATAAAACCGCACGAGCCGTTCGTTTTCGTGGTCAGTCAATTGCACAGCTTGCAGCATTATCCGTTGATGAATCGCAGAAGTGGTTTTCAAAACTTAAACTTAAAAATAAAGAGCAGGCTATAGCCAAAGATCTTCTGCAGGAAATGCAGGGACGTTTAAACTTTTTACAAAAAGTGGGTTTGAATTATCTGACGCTGGATCGATCTGCACCGAGTTTAAGTGGTGGTGAAGCGCAACGTATTCGCCTGGCCTCTCAATTGGGTTCGAATTTGCAGGGCGTATGTTATCTGCTGGATGAGCCGACCATTGGCTTACATACCCGTGATAATCGTCGTCTTATAGACACATTACGCCAGATACAACAACAGGGTAATACCGTTATTGTGGTTGAACATGATGAAGATACCATTCGTGAAGCTGATTACCTGATTGATATCGGGCCGGGAGCGGGTATAGAAGGCGGTGAAATTATTGCCTGTGGTACGTTAAAACAGATGATTAAAAACGCGCAGTCGATAACCGGGCGCTTTCTGGCTAAAAATAACTGGCAGCCCATGGCTGATTTGAGGGATTTAGAAAAACGCAGTGAGTGGGCTATTGAAGTATTAAGCATCAGTTCAGCATATAAAAACAACCTGGTCAAAATTGATATCGATATACCGTTGCGTAAACTGGTTTGTGTATCCGGTGTGAGTGGTAGTGGTAAAAGCACACTGATTCGTTCCGTTTTATACGACAATTTAAAAACAGTTATTAATAACCAGAGAAGTAAATCCGGGCGCAGTAAAAAGCTGCACTGGCAGGGCTGTAATCAGATTCAGGGCTGGGAGTCTATTCAGCGTATATTAGAAGTTGATCAAACTCCGATTGGTAAAACATCCCGTTCCTGCCCGGCAACCTATATTGGTATATGGGATAGCATTCGAAAATTATTTGCGGATACTGTTGACGCAAGGCTGAAAGGTTACACGCCGGGACGTTTTTCATTTAATGCCGGAGATGGTCGTTGTGATGCCTGTGGCGGGCATGGTATGCGGCGCATAGAAATGAATTTTTTGCCGGATGTGCGGGTCGAGTGTGAAGTTTGTCATGGCTGGCGGTTTAACGATGAAACACTCAGTGTGCGCTTTAAAGATAAAAATATAGGTGAAGTTCTGGCTATGAATGTAAACGCGGCCACAGAATATTTCTCTGCTATTCCCAAAGTCCATCATGCGCTGCAATTATTGCAGGATGTGGGTTTAGGTTATTTAACATTAGGCCAGCAAAGCCCGACACTCAGCGGCGGTGAAGCCCAGAGAATAAAGCTGGTGGCTGAGCTGGCCACATCACAGGCCGGCGGGCGCGGTGGTCGAGGTGCTAAAGCCTCACCGCACAGCCTGTATGTGCTGGATGAGCCAACCGTGGGCCTGCATATGGCGGATGTAGAAAAATTATTGCGGGTTTTGCATCGATTAGTTGATGCGGGTCATTCGGTGATTGTAATTGAGCATAACCTGAATGTGATTGCAGAGGCCGACTGGGTGATTGATATGGGGCCGGAAGGTGGAAAGGGCGGCGGCAAAGTGATTGCTCAGGGGGTACCGCAAACCATTTGTAAACGTAAGCGCTCATATACAGGAATATATTTGCGTGAGTTGATGGAGTAGCTTTTCAGGGATGCATGATTGTTTAATTCAGGCTTATTTTTAATTGCGTAGCCCGCATGCGAAATGCGGGGAATTGCCCTTTTTCTCTTTATACCCGCGTCCTCCGTGATTAATTCAGGTTAATAGCTTTTGATTTTGCCTGTGCCTCACTCCTCATTCCCCAAGCATCTCCATAATCAGCTCAGCCATATTCTGTGTGCCACCGGTTTTACCCAGTTTTTCCCGAACTTCTTTAAGGTTTGAAAGTATCATTTCCCTGTAATCCTCATCATCCAGTGTGCGGATGACTTCATGGCTGATGGCACCGGGTTTTGTATTGTATTGAATGAATTCTTTTACAATTTCTCTGCCTGAAATAATATTGGCCAGTCCCAGATGCTCGATTTTAATCATCTGTTTTAGAATAAAGTAGGATAAATGGGCAACTTTGTAAGTGATGCAATAGGGAATACCCATTAAACTGATTTCTAATGTCGCGGTGCCAGAGGCTGCAATAATACTGTCACAACATTGCATTACATTGTAGGAAAGGTCTTCCACCAGAATGATATTAAGGTGGTTGTGCATGCTCAGCTGAGGCGTGAATATATCTTTATTCAGTGTTCTGGCGACCGGAATAATAAACTGCAGCCCGGGTTTTTCTTTATGCAGCTGTTCCGCGGCGGCTAGCTGGATGGGGAGTATACGATTAATTTCACTGCGCCGGCTACCGGGAAACAGGCCCACAATTTGTTTTGCCGGGTTCAGACCGTACTCTTCATAGCAGGCTTCTTTGCTTTTATTTGCTGTGACTTTATCAACCAGTGGGTTGCCTACAAAGCGAACCGGTACATGGGCATCCAGGTAAAATTTTTCTTCAAAGGGCAAAATTACTGCCATCATATCGATGATTTTACCGATTTTATGTACCCGATGTTGTCGCCAGGCCCAGATCTGTGGGCTGACATAAAATAGCACTTTAATGCCCAGTGCTTTTGCTGATTCGGCCAGCTTGAAGTTAAATTCCTGGTAGTCCACCAGCACCAGCAGGTCCGGTGGGTTATTGCGCAGAGATTCCCGCAGGGTATTCAGTGCTTTCATTATTTTGCGGTAATTCACCAGCACTTCTACCAGACCGACAACCGCAATATCGGCGCAGTCGATTAATAAATCAGCTCCTGCATCCCGCAGCTGAGAGCTGCCCATGCCATAAATTTCGATTTCCGGTGAAGTTTTGTGCAGTGCCTTAACAATATTGGCTGCATGCATATCGCCGGAGGCTTCGCCAGCACTGATCATTACGCGTTTATTCATAGAGTTGTATTTTAAGTGTAATAAGTTGTTCGCTCGACATGGAGTGGCCGGTTGACGGCTTATAGACAAGTGCCTGCATTTTTATCTGTTCAACTCCATGCATATTCATTATTATCTGTTTCCCTCAACTGTGAATTGTACCGGAAATAATGCTCGACGACATTGATATTGACCTAACTAAGTACAATCGGATCGCTGGAGTAGACGAAGCGGGCAGAGGACCATTGGTGGGTTCTGTTGTTGCGGCCGCCGTTATACTGGATATAAATGACCCTATCGAAGGCCTTAATGATTCTAAAAAGTTAAGCGCTGAAAAGCGTGAGCGGCTTGCAGTTGAAATTCGCCAGCGGGCAAAAGCCTGGGCGGTGTCATCGGTAGATGCTGAAAAAATTGATGAAATTAATATTTTACAGGCCAGTTTACTGGCAATGAAACAGGCCATAGAAAGCCTGCCGGAATTGCCGGATATTGCCCTGATTGATGGAAATAAACTGCCGGATTTATCCTGTCATGCTGAAGCCATTGTAAAGGGGGATGCGAGGGTTGCGGCAATTGCCGCCGCTTCAATTCTGGCTAAAGTTGAGCGGGATCAGCAAATGCAGGCATTGCATCTGCAATATCCACAGTACGAATTTGATCGTCATAAGGGCTATCCCACTAAAGTTCATATGGCGCTGCTTATCGAACATGGACCCTGTCCACTGCACCGGAAAAGCTTTGGCCCGGTTAAGCGGCTGTTGTGAGTCGATGGTTGCGAGTTGCCAGTTAAAAAGCTATCAATTCTTTTTAAAAACAATAGGATAGCGATGATCGTTAAAGTTGTTTTTCTTGTTGCGCCCCCAGCCTTTTTACAGCCGAAGAATTAATATGACCTTGCAGAGTGTAAAAAACCGGAAAAGTGGTGATTTATAGCTTATATATTCAGTGTTTTACAGTTTATGTGGGAAACCAGCTGCTTTTTTCTCTGTAGGTGTAAATTAAAGCGGTATTTATTGTTTTAACATTGTGGCTGTGGTTAAACTGATCCATAATAAAGCCTAATCACTTAAGGCTATTTAATTTCTTCAAAGCCATTTAAAATCAATAACTTAAACAACTTAATTAAAGTAGATAATATATTAAATGAATCCACGATTTATACACCTGCGTCTGCACACTGAATACTCACTGGTCGATGGTGTGGTGCGTATAAAGCCTTTAATGAAAATGGCGGTTGAGCGAAATATGCCCGCTGTGGCTCTCACTGATCAGTCCAATCTTTTTGCCATGGTCAAGTTTTATCGGGCAGCAATGTCTGCCGGTATCAAGCCCATTATTGGAACAGATGTCTGGGTGCGGGCTGCGTCGGAATCTGAGCAGCCTTCTCGCATGGTTTTACTGGCGCAGAATAATGCAGGTTATCAGAATATTACCCAGCTGGTTTCACGGGGGTATCTGGACGGTCAGCATGGTGGTATTGCGATGCTTGAGGTGGATTGGCTGCGGGAGTTGAATCAGGGCATTATTGTTTTATCCGGTGGTCGAGAGGGTGACATTGGTCGTGCGCTATTATCCGGTAATCAGATGCTGGCTGAAGAATTGCTTAAGGCCTGGCAGGGTATTTTTCCTGGTCGCTTCTACATGGAGTTACAGCGCACCGGTCGAGAGGGTGAAGAAGAGTATTTGCATGCAGCGGTGAATATGGCCATGGTGAGCAATACGCCCGTGGTCGCAACCAATGATGTGCGTTTTTTAAGGCAGGAAGAATTTGACAGCCATGAAGTTCGGGTGTGCATTCATGATGGTCGGGCACTGGATGACCCGCGTCGCCCTAAACTCTACAGTGACCAGCAATATCTGCGCAGCGAAGAAGAAATGTGTGAGTTGTTTGCAGATATCCCCGAGGCGCTGGAAAACTCGGTTGAAATAGCGCAGCGCTGTAATCTCGAAGTGCGTCTGGGGGAGAGTTTTTTACCTAACTTTCCAATACCGGAAGGGGATACCATTGAAAGTTATTTTATCCGGGTGTCGGAGGAAGGTCTGGAGAAGCGACTGGATGACTTAATTCCCCTCGATACAGAAAATGCCGCTGAGCTTCGCAAGCCTTATCACGAACGTCTTGAGATAGAACTGGAAGTTATTAACACCATGGGCTTCCCCGGCTACTTTCTGATTGTTGCAGATTTTATTCAGTGGTCAAAAGATAATCTGATACCGGTAGGGCCGGGGCGTGGTTCGGGTGCCGGTTCATTGGTGGCCTATGCCCTGCTCATAACGGATCTTGATCCGCTTGAGTATGATTTGCTGTTTGAACGTTTTCTTAATCCGGAACGGGTGTCATTGCCGGATTTCGATGTCGACTTTTGCATGGACGGGCGGGACCGTGTAATCGACTATGTTGCCAGAACCTATGGGCGAGAATCGGTTTCACAGATTATTACCTATGGCTCAATGGCGGCCAAGGCGGTGATACGTGATGTGGGGCGTGTTTCTGGTTTGTCCTACGGTTTTGTCGACCGCATAGCCAAAATGATTCCCTTTGAAATTGGCATGACCTTATCCAAAGCTCTGGAGGAGTCTGATGACCTGAGTAATGCCTATAAAGACGAAGATGATGTTAAAGACCTGGTTAATATGGGGCTGTCACTGGAGGGGTGTGCTCGTAACGCCGGTAAACATGCCGGGGGGGTGGTTATTTCACCTTCGGTTCTCACCGACTTTACACCGCTGTATTGCGAGCAGGGCAGCAAGAGTATTGTTACCCAGTTTGATAAAGATGATGTGGAAGCGGTTGGGCTGGTAAAGTTTGACTTTCTGGGGCTGCGCACACTGACTGTTATTGACTGGGCTGTGATTAATATCAAATCGCGTCATAAAGACCAGCAGAACCTGGATATCAATAAAATACCACTGGATGACGTTGATGCGTTTGTGCTGTTAAAGGCCGCAGAAACCACCGCTGTTTTTCAGCTGGAATCCAGTGGTATGAAAGACCTGATCAAGCGGCTGCAACCGGATTGCTTTGAAGATATTATCGCCCTTGTTGCCCTGTTTCGTCCGGGGCCATTACAGTCCGGCATGGTTGATAACTTTATAAACCGTAAACATGGTCGGGAAGAAGTTTCATACCCCGATGCCCAGTATCAGCATGAATCACTCAAACCCATTCTCGAACCCACCTATGGCATTATCCTGTATCAGGAACAGGTTATGCAAATTGCTCAGGTACTTTCAGGTTATACACTGGGTGGTGCGGATATGTTGCGCCGTGCTATGGGTAAGAAAAAAGCCGAGGTAATGGCAGAGCAACGCGCGGTGTTTGCCGAAGGCGCAAAGAACAATGGGATTGATGCTGATCTGGCAATGAAAATCTTTGACCTGGTGGAAAAATTTGCAGGTTATGGTTTCAATAAGTCTCACTCCGCCGCCTATGCCTTACTCTCATATCAAACCGCCTGGTTAAAATCTCATTACCCGGCAGAGTTTATGGCCGCTGTTTTATCTGCCGATATGGACAACACCGATAAGGTGGTTACCCTGATTGAAGACTGTCACCGCATGGAGCTTGAGGTGTTTACACCGGATGTTAATCGCTCGATTATAAAATTCTCTGTACCGCAGGAAACACAGATACTCTATGGCCTGGGTGCCATAAAAGGCGTGGGGCTGGCGGCACTGGAGGGTCTGATAGCGGAGCGGGTAGAAAACGGCACATTCAAAGACCTTTATGACCTGTGTCGTCGGGTGGATAGCCGGAAAGTGAATAAACGGGTGCTTGAGTCTCTGATTAAAGCCGGTGCAATGGATCGTATTGGTGAAAATCGCGCCAGCTTAATGGCCTGTTTACAGGCTGCTATGCAGGCAGCAGAGCAGTACCAGACAAACATCAGTATCGGTCAGGACGATTTATTCGGTAGCTCCGCATCTGAAGATAACATCGCGCCGGTAGAAGAAATTATACTCAGTGAGTGGGAGGATGAAAAACGGCTCACGCTGGAAAAAGAAACCCTGGGCTTATATCTTACGGGACATCCAATTGAGCGCTATGAAAAAGAGCTTAGAAAATTCACCGATTGCTCATTAGGCGCACTTGCCGAGCAGAGTGATCTGGCACAAAGTGCAGCGGGTGGCGGTGGTTATATGTCACAGCGCAATGCTAAATCCTATAAGCTGGCGGGCCTGATGGTGGGCATGCGGGTACGCAAAACCAAAACCGGTGGCAAAGTGGTTTCAGCGGTGCTGGATGATCGCACCGCACGGGTTGAGGTGCGCATATTTGAAGAAAAGTTCGAGCAGTATAATTACCTGTTAAACAAGGACAAGCTGATTATTGTTGAAGGTAAGGTTATGTATGATGATTACTTCGGAGGTTATCGCATAACTGCAGATGTGATATACGATATTACAGAAGCAAGGCAGAAATTTGCACAACGGCTGGAGATTAACCTGCAGGAAACAGAGGATAACCATAATCTGGTGCAGCAACTAAACCAGGTGCTGAACCCGTTTCGTGAAGGTAGCTGCCCAGTGTGGATAAACTATACAGGGATCGATGTTACTGCAAAGCTCTCGCTTAGCGATGAATGGCGAGTGCAACCCAGTGATGAGCTCATACAGCGACTGGATAAAATGGCAGGAGAGAATAACGTGGCTGTTATATATTAATTGCATGCTGGCGAGGTTATCGTACAGGGCAGGAGTCGTTGGTGCAGGAGAAAAAAATTAAATAAATCACTCCATCGGATAAAAGTGAATGGCTCAGAAAAACGAAAATGAAGTACATACGACTATTGTCAGCGTTGCATCAGTGCTGGGTAATTTGCTGGATCACTACGGTCTGGATAAATATGCGATTGCGCGACAGGTGGGTATAGATATAGATATTGCCTATAAGCCAAATGACAGGGTCAGTACGGCAATGTTGCAGAAAGTATGGCAGATTGCCGTGCAGAAAACATCCGACCCCTGTATTGGTCTGATTTATGCCGAGCTGTTACAGCCCGCGTCACTTTGTGGCTTAGGCTTGTCATGGATTACCAGTGATACACTAAAAGACTCAATTAGCCGGCTGATTAGATTTCAGCGCTCCATATCCACTGCATTTGACCTGTCACTTAATGAGCTAGATGACAGCTATCAGATAATTATAAGAAGTCATTTAAAAAAACCGGCAGGGGTCACCTTTGATGCCTCAATAGCAACAATATTCCGCATGTGTAAAATCACATACGGTCCGGAATTAAAAGCAGAAAGAGTGACAATTTCGCATCCTGCACCAGAACCACAGGAATGTGCTGATAAATTCAATGAGTTTTTTAATGTTCAGGTTGAATTTAATGCTAAAGAAACACAGGTATTATTTGCAAAACAGGCATTCGAAAATAAACTCACCTCATCTAATCCCGATCTGGCAAGAATGAATGATAAGGTTGTTATTCAGTATCTGGATTCATTTGATAAAAACAATGTCAGCGCACAGGTAAGGGCAAAAATAATTGAACAGCTCTGTAATGGGATTCCGCAACAGGACCTGATAGCATCTGCTTTAAATTTGAGCCTGCGTAGTTTGCAGCGAAAACTTAATGAAGAAAGTACCAGCTATAAAGAAATACTGGATGATACTCGTCTGCAGCTTTCCAGGCAGTATCTTAAGGGAAGTGATCGTCCGATTATTGAGATCGGCTTCTTACTCGGCTTTTCAGAGCCAGGAAATTTCGCCCGGGCATTTCGTCGCTGGACGGGGGAGTCGCCTCATGAGTATCGGGAGGCTAATTAAACGTTAGTCGTTAGTCGTTAGTCGTTAGTCGTTAGTCGTTAGTCGTTAGTCGTTAGTCGTTAGTCGTTAGTCGTTAGTCGTTAGTCGTTAGTCGTTAGTCGTTAGTCGTTAGTCGTTAGTCGTTAGTCGTGGACTTAACATAATCTGGGTTTTCGTTCCTGTTCGGTGTTTGTCGAACAGGAACGAAAGACGAAAGACGAAAGACGAAAGACGAAAGACGAAAGACGAAAGACGAAAGACGAAAGACGAAAGACGAAAGACGAAAGACGAAAGACGAAAGACGAAAGACGAAAGACGAAAGACGAAAGACGAAAGA
>UOFI01000214.1_pt1 | contig 74022 bp, 72 predicted proteins | sample 1988361 | NCBI WGS metagenome assembly UOFI01 (sample SAMEA4712194, study PRJEB27164) | hydrothermal vent metagenome | biome: marine basaltic hydrothermal vent biome; feature: marine hydrothermal vent; material: mineral | place: Pacific Ocean | collected 2011-06-14/2011-07-23 | depth 1689 m
CCATCAATAACATATTGCGATTATCACCCACCGCATTGCTGTTATTCTGTACCGTCACTGTATCTCCGGGTTGAGGTGCGCCACTTAACTGTAATTGCCAGCCATTCTGACTGATCGAGATACCATCAAAGTAGGCCACATCATTCTGTAATACGGTGCCGCTGCTTCGATCAACCACATCAAATGTGCCTGCCGGGTTGGCCGGATCAAAAAACACATCAACCGTGCGGGTTAAATTGCCATCCAGTGCATCGCTAATCGTCAACTGCACGACACTCACATCACCAATATTTCCAGCATTAGCACTGACTCGAATGGGAGACGCTGCTGCAATTTTATCCGCGTCATTAATCTGTGTCTGAAAACTCACCGCCCCCAGTTTTGTCGCTCGAATATAATATGAATCACCGGTCTGAGCAGCCGCCACACCACTGGGAGTAATTTCCAGTCCATCAACAACAAATGGGCCGGGGCCAGTTGCTAATGTTGCGTTATCATTTAAACGTATCACATTATAATTTGTACCGTCAAAACGCACCTCATAATCGGCTGTTGTTAAAGCATTTACATCAGTAATAGAAAAATTCACCGTTTCTGTTCCGGTGTTTGTTGAGTTTGCTATGGCGACAGTCGATGGCCCGGTAAACGAAGCGGGGTTACCTGTCGACACAACACCTGCCGTTGTGCCTGTACTGCCTGAGCCCAGAGGTGACAATATCAGGCTCGTATTATCCGTCGCGCCATCCGTTAAATTTGTAATCGTTAAATTATTACCCAGCGGGCTGGGACCACCCGCGGTTTCAAATTTTATATTTGTACCATAAAGTTCAAATGTCATACTGACCCCGGTTGTCGTGCCTGCAAGTGTGTAGGTACCATCACCATTATCCGTCACATTTCCATCCGCATCTATTCCATTTGCGCCAAACAGTAATCCATTCGCGACATCCTGATTGGTATCACCCACCTGCACCGTATATGAAACAGGCACGGTGCGGCCATCAAACTGCAGATCAAAACTAATGGTTTCACCCGCCACCAGGCCATTATTAAGATAATCGCCCCCAAACTGCCCCTGCAGCCTCCCCATGCTTACCGTACTAAAAAAATTAGTGCCAAAATCGCCATTTAAATCATAACCCTGAACGCTCTGCGCATTAACTGAATCCGCTACCGCAATAGCGGTACGCCCCAGTTGATTTTGTGCCGACTGTAACAGGTTACTTCTTAAATCCAGTAAGCCCCCCAGGTTTCCACCCACCAGTGATTCGGTAATCGCAACACTGCTGCCATTACTCTGTATTGCCACAGCGGTTAAATCCGGCTGTGCAGCATCTGGCTGTGTCACCAGGGTAAAGGCGGTTTCATTCGACACCAGTAGCTGCCCTGAGCCCACCAGTATATTTAACGTACCGTTGGACTGCTCAACCACATTCACTGAAATTTTTTCTGACAGCTGTTTTAGTAATGCATCACGCTGATCAAGCAGATCTGCCGGGCGATTACTGGCATCACTGATGCTGGATATCCGACCATTTAATTTTGCCAGATCCGAGGCGATTGCATTCACTTCTGCCACCTCTACCCGCAGACTGCCATCGACTTCTTTCTCTATTTTTTGTAACTCTGTACCGAGAGAAGCAAACCGTTGCTGAAGGTTTTCAGTAGCCCCCAGTAACGCCACGCGGGGCGCATTAGCTGACGGGTCATTAGCAACATCATTCATGGCATTAAAAAAATTATCCAGCGCAGGCATTAAACTGCCATTTTCATCTGCCAGTATATTTTCAACCCGTGTAGCATAAGACTCAAAAGTGCTTAAGCGGGATGTGCTGGAGGTAGAATCACGCAGACTGATGGTATTAAAATCATCAATCACCCGGCTCACATCGGTTAGCTGAACACCCTGACCAAAAAAACCGGGGCCCTGGCGAATCGGCAGGCGCGCATCCAACTGAACCCGCTGACGTGAATAGCTGTCATTACCCACATTGGCAATATTCTGTGAAGTCGTCGCCAATGCGCCCTGATAGGCTGTCAACGCGCTTAATGATGTATCAAGTATACTGGGCATAATGCCTCACCTTTCATATAACCACCGACCGCGGGCTACCACGGACTGTTGTTTATAAACCGCCTTCCGGTGATATCAGGTTAGCGGCACTTTCTGTAAATTCTTGAGCGGTTCAGCTAAACTCTGCTCCAGGAAAAAGCTTTAAATAAAGCGGTTTAGCCTTTGTCGCTGATATCGCCTTTACTATCAGAAGTTAACTCTGAAAGCCGTGCCTGTAACGTTTTGTCGTTACGTATTCTATTAATTTTACTGGCGTAATCCGGGTCGGTTGCATAACCGGCTTTTTGCAGTTCCCGGGCGTAAGCTTCAGCATCATAGGCAACTTCCAGCGCCTGCTGATAACGGGGATTACTGAATATAAAGTCGGTATAATCTTCAAACGCCTGAGAGGCGGAATCATAGGCTCTGAATTCCGCTTTTTCCTGCTGCATAACCCCGTGGCGATACTCCAGAGTAGCGATTTCAATTTTTTCACCCTGCCAGCGCTGATCGGCTTTCAGGCCAAAGAAATTATTACCACTCAAACCATTGGCTTTTGCCGGCAGATATTGCCCCCAGCCAGTTTCCAGTGCAGACTGCGCAATTAACACACCCGCATCTACCCCCAGCTTTTCTGATGCTCGCAGTGCATAAGGCAGAATTTTATTGATAAAGGACGCCTGCTTATTCAGATTTTCTTTTTCACTTTCCAGCTGTACATTATTATTGTTATTCAGTTTATTGTGACTCAATGAAGCAGTCGATCTTTGAAGTTTTGAAACGATAACGGCGTTATCCATATGCGTTTTACCAGCCATAGTTTGCGGGAATTCTCGGGCTGTTTCAAAATAATTTTTTACACTTTTATCTGCGCGTATTTCAGCGCTATCAACGCCCCCCAGCTGTCGTTCTATAACCTTTGCCAGCCCCATTCCCCGACCATTTGAAATATGCTGACTGAGTTGTTTGTCATACATTTCCTGATACATTTTCTCGCCATTACTGCCAAACAGTTCATTTTCCGGCACGGTATCACGCATGCTTTTCAGCATCATCTGCACAAACAATGATTCAAACTGCTGCGCTACCTGTTTTATGGCCTCAGGGCTGTTTTCCCGTGCACCTTTTTTAAGTGCACCCAGGGCCTGAAAGTCATTATAAATAGCTGAAGATGTTTGCATGGTTAAATGACTATCAGCTCAGCACTTAAGGAGCCGGATTGTTTAAGTGCTTCTAATATAGCCACCAGGTCACCGGGAGCTGCACCCACACGATTAACCGCATCAACCAGCTCTCTTAAGCTGATACCGGGGCTGAATAGAAACATACGGGCATCCTCCTGCTCAACATTAATTCGATCACGCCCAACCACAGCTGTGGTGCCGGCTCTATTAAAGGCTCCACCCGGCTGACTCACAATCGGGTCTGATGTAACACTGACAATTAAATTACCGTGGGCCACCGCGGCCCGTTTCACACGCACATCATCGGTAATCACAATGGTGCCGGTACGTGAGTTAATAATAATTCTGGCAGGTGCATTGCCCGGAGAAACCGTAATATTTTCCAGAAAAGAAACAAATTCAACTTTTTGAGAGGTGGTCGGCGGTGTTAAAACCTGAATGGAAACCGCATCCAGCGCATGGGCACTGTCCGGGCCCAGTATATTATTAATGGCCTCAACAACGCGTTTTGCGGTGGTAAAGTCACTGCGATTTAAATTAAAGACCACTTTTTCCATGCTTAAAAACGGGTTTGGCACTTCCCGTTCAATAATTGCACCATTGGGTATGCGCCCCACACTGGGTACATTCACCGTGACCTTTGATCCATCACTGCCAGAAATACCAAACCCACCCACTATCAGGTTGCCCTGAGCAACCGCATAGATTTTTCCGTCAGCCGCCTTCAATGGGGCCATTAGCAGACTGCCACCCCGTAAACTTTTTGAATTACCCAGAGACGATACCGTGATATCAATTTTCTGCCCGGTTTTGGCAAATGCCGGCAAATCAGCATGAATGGCAACTGCGGCAACATTTTTCAGCTGAGGGCGGGATCCAGGCGGCATAACTATGCCGTATTGCTGCAGCATATTGTTAAAACTCTGGATAGTAAAAGGGGTTTGCGTGGTCTGATCACCGGTTCCATCCAGCCCGACCACCAGACCATAGCCAACCAACTGATTGTCTCTCACCCCTGCAATAGAGGCGAGATCCTTCAACCGCTCAGCCTGAATGGCCGGGCTTATAGCTAAAACATATAAAATCGGTAAAAATAATTGCCGCCAGACCATTGGTATACTCCAGATAAATAAGTTCTCTATCTGAAGTAGAGCAAGAGTAAGGCCAACATTGTATAAAAACGAAAAGAAAAAACACCCCTTATTCAGGGACACCAGCTGCAGAACGTATTTACACCCTATCCTGAAAAATGAGTGCCTATTCAACCTGGAAAAATCATACAGATATCTACTTAGCCCGAATATTTCATGGTTTTTTGAAAATTGCGGCCTATCGGGTCAGATAACTTTTCTGTGCAGGCTATGACACCAGACTGACTGCAAACTCAAAAAGTACAAACTATATTTTTGTAATCCACTTAAAAACGGCTGTAACACATTAATTTAAATAGAAATCGTTTGATTTTTTGAGCGTACCCATGAAATATTCGAGGTTAGGGAGGTGCTGTTAGTGAATTGAGGTAAACCTTGTTAGCACCATCATAGTTAGCTACCACAATATCAAGATCACCATCGCCATCAATATCGCCTAGTGCAATAGAGTAGTCGTTATCATTGCCGAGTGATTGCCCCGAATCCGTAAAAGCGCCACTTCCATCATTTATATAAATACGGTCTCCCTGGTTAGCCCCATTCGCCACCACCATATCCAGGTCACCGTCGTTATCAATGTCACCGAGAGCAACCGAAAAACTCACATTTTCACCTAAGGACTGGCCCGCATCAGTAAAAACGCCGCTGCCATTATTTAAATGCACTCGATTACCCTCGCCACTATTCACAACCACTATATCCAGATCCGTATCGCCATCTATATCCCCAAGAGCAACATCCAGGCTGCTCTTGCCAACGCCCAGAAGCTGACCAGAATCAGTAAAAAAGCCATTACCATTATTGATATAGATAAGGTTACCCTTTTTATTAGCATTAGCGACCACCATATCCAGGTACTGGTCACCATCCACATCACCCAGCACGACAGATAGAGTAATATTTAGCCCCAGAAACTGCTGAGTATCATCGGTAAAAACACCCTGACCATTATTATTGAAAACCTGATTTCCCTGGGAAAGGTTAGCCACCACCAGATCCAGGTCTTTTTTTCTATTGAGACCAACATCACCGTCTACATCACCCAGGGCAATGGAGGTACTGGCCGCTTTCCCTATACCACTGCCAAAGGCACTAAAGTTACCACTTCCCTTCGCGTCATTTAAATAAACCTGATTACCCTCAATATAATTTGCCACCACTATATCCAGATAAGTATCACCGTCTACATCACCCAGAACCACAGAGCGGCTATCATTCGCGCCTAATGACTGGCCTGAATCGGTAAACACACCTGGCCCATTATTATTTAAATTATTGATATATACCCGATTTGCCTGGTCACCATCATTCGCAACAACCAGATCAAGGTCCTGATCCCCATCTACATCTCCCAGTACAACGGATAAACTATTATTATTTCCCAGTGACTGAAGGCTATCAACAAAAGCAGGTATTAAATCAACAGGTGCAGAAAACTTTGCATCTACTCCGCTCACACTCGTAATCGCACCAGAAGGCAATGTGGCTGCCACATCAATGCCGGTAGATGAACCTGTGGCAGTTTGACTAGCCGAAAAATCCTGCGCGGTTTTTATCCGCGGGGAGCTGCCTAATATAATTGTGACTTCATTAACAGCAGGCCCCGAAATAACAGTGGCCCCGCTGCCGAATGTATCCCCTGTAACCGGCAGGCTAAAATCGTTGCTCGACACAGAAGTAATCGCTACCGCCTGATCAAAGGGAACAATAATCTGGTCATTTATATCATTAACGCCATTATTATTAATGTCTAAATAACGTGCAAAGCTGCTGACAACCGGTGGCGTTTGAATGGGTGGTGGCGTAGCTGCAGGGGCACCTCCGCCACCACCACCACATGATGCGAGAATTAAAGACCCAGGCAATAGAATAATACCGGGAAGAAACGTTTTTAAGAATTGAGCACCGTGCATTTTTAAATCACCCTGTATATTATCGCTATTCATTTATATTTGGCACTGTTGTTCGAACAAAGACAGTAATATTCCTGCTGATTTTCTCCATGGTAACTGGATTTGAAAAAAATCACTGGAAAAATCCATTGAATCACGAAAGACGCGCAAGCTTTTGATTTTTCTAGAATTAAAATTTCACACCACCTTTTAAGTGGACATTACCCTGAAAAGCATAGAACAAGAGGAACCTTTAAAACTCAGGCCAAAGACCCGCTTTGAGCCTTGTTTAAACCTGAGTTAATGACCCCGGGGGAAGGAGTATACGAACAAAATAACCACTGATATCGGATTTTATCTTAATACCACTGGTATTTTTATAATGTGAATAGTGTAGAAAAAGTAAGAAATGACGGGCATTTGTATATTTTTTATTTTATGGCTTCTATTATTTATTTTTATGACGTGGATTAAAAAAATCACACCCCCTTGATTTCGCCATAATTTCCAGATTCACTGCGGGCTATGAAAACATTAAATTTAAAAAGGCCACCATTTACCATTCATAAACTGACCAAACCAGCCCTGATTATTTGCATCCGCCAGGAACCCCTCACCACTGTAGGCAATTTGTGCATCTGCCAGTTTTGAAGACAACAGGGTATTGTCTGGCTTCACATCCAGAGGCCTTACGACACCTGCGATACGAATATACTCTTTTCCCTGATTAAGAATAAACCATTTTTCACCCTGTACCACCAGGTTATCATTCGGCAGAATATCCACTACGGTCACAGTAATTTCACCGGTTAAACTATTGCTTTGTGTGCTATCAGCCTCCCCTGTAAATTCTCTTTCCGGAACGATATTCATTTCAAACATGCTATTGCCTTTATAAGTCGGTGTGGCACCAAAAATAGTCGGGCTTGCAATAACCAGTGAATCTTCTTTTTTAGTGCTTGTTTCAGCCGTTTTACTGGCACTGGTGCTTTCCTGAAGAATAATGGTTAAAACATCACCAATACGATAGGGTTTTGGATCTTCATACAATGAGATACTGCGTTGCTGAAATAAAGAACCATTATTATAAACTGCAGGTTTGGGTGCAACCGGGCGAACAATGGGTTCAAAATCCATCAACTCCTGCGGTGTTGTTGCACAGCCTGATAATGACTGGACTGTGGCGGCCAGTAGCATGTATATTATTATCTGTGTTTTTTTCATTATTTTCACCTTCTCGTCATTCCTTATTCATCCATTATCAAAGTAGCAGCACCACTGGCGCTTTAAAATTTTAACAAAGGATTAATGAGCAAAGACAAATAACTTTTTATAAGTTGTTACTTACATACTGAAGCATCTGGTCTGCCGTTGAAATTACCTTGGAATTCATTTCATAGGCTCGTTGTGTCTCAATCATATTCACCAGTTCTTCAACCACATTCACGTTCGAGGTTTCAACTGCACCACTTTCCAGAGTCCCTAAACCGGTTAACCCCGGTGTACCCGTAATTGGAGAACCACTGGATGCGGTTTCAAGAAACAGATTATTGCCATCGGGCTGTAACCCGGCAGGGTTTACAAAATCAGCCAGCTGTATACTGCCAATTTGTGTAGGTGAAGTATTGTTGCCAGTGAGTACACTCACGGTGCCATCCTGACCAATGGTAATGCTCTGTGTATCTGATGGTATGGTTAATGATGGCTGAATAAACTGCCCCTGAGATGTTACCACCTGACCATTTGCATCAATTTGAAATGTACCGTCCCGGGTATATGATGTTGTACCATCGGTTTGTTGAATCTGAAAAAAACCACGACCCAGAATAGCCATATCCAGTGCATTGCCGGTTTGTGTCAGATTACCCTGTGTGTGCAATTTCTGAGTACCCACAATACGTACACCGGTACCGGTAGAAAAGCCAGTGGGTGATCGAGTGTCCTGCGTTACCTGACCACCGGACTGGCGTTTATTCTGATAAATCAGATCCTGAAAAATAGCCTGATCCCGTTTAAATCCGGTTGTATTCACATTGGCCAGGTTATTCGAAATTAAAGATAAACGCGTTTGCTGAGCATCTAAACCTGTTTTTGATATCCACATTGCCGGGTTCATAATTTTCTCTCCAAGCTATTCTTTTTGTCTTTCAATATTATCAACTGTTACGCAATAACCGAGCGGATGCTTCATCCGTTGTTTTTGCTTCCTGCATCAGTTTGATACTGGTTTCAAACTGACGCGCATTACTAATCAGATCTATCATTTGCTCAACCGCATTGACATTGCTGCTTTCCAGCACACCGGTCTCCAGTTGAACATCAATCGAGGCGGGTTCTATTAAACCGTCTCTTTTCTGCAACAAACCATCCGGTCCCTTGTATAAATTTTTCACATCCGGGTTAACCAGTTTAACTCTTTCTGCTATTACCAGTGCCGCTGCTGCTTGCCCGACCGGGACTATACTGATCGTACCATCCAGCCCGATATCGATTTTTTCTGCCGGCGGCAGGGCAATCGGTCCGCTATTACCAAGCACGGCATAACCATCACCGGTTGTTAATCGACCCACGCTATCCAGCTTTAAATTACCCGCGCGGGTATAGGCTTCTTCACCCTGAGAATTTTGCACCGCAATAAAACCTTCACCATTGATCGCAACATCCAGCTCCTGCCCGGTGGTAATAACAGAGCCTGCAGATAAATCAATATCATCTGCATCCTGAACATTCATCACCCGTGTATTTAATCCCGGACCACTGACATGCCAACTGGTAAAGGTACTTAGCTGGGATTTAAATCCCAGTGTATTTGCATTCGCCAGATTGTGAGCAATAGACGTTTGCGCCTGCATTGCCTGTCGGGCAGAATTGGTTGCGGTATATAACATTTTATCCATGGTAATAACCTGATTAAGTAATGTTAATAATGGTTTGAGTAATCGTATTAGCCGTTTCAATGGCTTTTGAATTTGCCTGAAAATTACGTTGCGCCGTAATCAGATTAACCAGCTCTGCGGTTAAATCGATATTGGAGGTTTCCAGTGCACCGGACTGAATTAAACCCAGATTACCCGTTCCGGCTTCTCCACCAATCACCGGCCCTGACTCGACGGTTTCAACCCAGGATGTGTTTCCTGTCTGCCTCAGACCCTGCGGATTATCAAACCTGGCCAGTGCAATTTTACCCAGTGCAGTTGTCTGCCCATTGGTAAAACTGGCGCGAACTAAACCACTGTCATCCACTTCAAGCCCGGCCAGTCGACCGGTTGAAAAACCATCCTGACTTAAAAACTGTACCGAAAAATCGCCCTGTGCCTCCTGTGTAATGGTGTTGCCCTGACTGGTATAATCAATGGTAAGATCTAAAGGTGCTGCACCATTTGTTAATGTATAGGCATCAAAATTTATTGCACCATTGCCTGTACTGTTTACCAGGTCAAGTACGCCTGAAGAATTAAAATCCAGGGTGGCGGGTGAAATAGATGTGGTTGCCGGCGGTACAGGTGTACCGATCTGCAGCGGAAAACCGTCCAGTGTTGAACGCACTTCCCAGGTATTATTAAGCTCATCAGTCATCACATAATACATGCTCAATATATGCGAATTTCCCTGTGAATCAAACACCGTAGCTGAGGTCGCATTATTATAGTTTGCCGTACTCGGTGTCACCGCTGAGACAGGTACGGTTGCAAGGGCGGCATTAAACTCATCATCAATGCCACCTGCGGCGGCGGGATCAATCGCAGGAGTAAGCCCCGCCGGTAGATTAAGGTTAATATTTACAGCGGTTGATGCCTGTGGACTGCCCACTGTATTCGGCACCTGCAAAGGTATTGTGCCGGTTAAACTGGTTGTACCTACAATACCGGTAAGGGAATCAACCGGGAACACCTGTAAAATTTGCCCCGCACTATTGGCCACCAGGCCATTCTGATCAACCTGAAAAGCGCCGGCGCGGGAATAGGATAAATCGCTACTGGTCTGATTGGGTTTTAAAACAAAAAAACCTTCGCCCGTGACCGCCATGTCCAGTGTATTTTCAGTAAAATCCAGATTACCCTGACCAAACTGCTGTGACACAGCGGCAAGCTGAACGCCGGAACCGATTGCATTTGAAGTTGTTCCTAGAGGAGATGCTGCAAAGACATCTGCAAACTCGGCCCGGGAACCTTTAAAACCGGTAGTTGCTACATTGGCGATATTATTACTGGTCACATCCAGATCGGCTGATGCGGCATTTAAACCACTAAGAGATGTACTAAAAGTCATGCTCAATTCCTCGCATAAAAATCACAGTATTATTTACTGAATTTGATTAACCTGATTAAAACTAACAGAGCCTAAATTTTCCAGCTCAACCTGCATTTCCTGCCCCAGGCCACCCAGAGTAAGGCTGCGAACCCTGTCCAGCACCTGTGGCGTTAGTGATTCTGTACGTCCACCATAATTCGCTTCCACTTCTATTCTATAGCGGCCCGATGGTGCACGTTGACCAGAAAATGTATTGCCATCCCAGTTAAACTGAAGCAGACCCGATGGCTGTGCTCCCATTTCAACTCTGTCCAGCACCTGCCCACTTTGATCATAAATATTCACCGCAACATCTGAAGCACTGGAGTCAAGTTCAACAGCGCCCAGCAAGGACCCCGTTTGAGGTAAATATCCCTGATCAAAATTCACCAATACCTGGCGACCAATTAAATTTGAGGCCTCCAGAGCCTGGGATGACTGTAAATTTGCAGCCAGATCTTTAAATGAAGAGAGTAATTCATTAATGCCGTTGACTGTGCCAAACTGTGCAATTTGCCCCATAAACTCACCATTTTCCATGGGTTTTAACGGGTCCTGATTAGACAATTGTGTAGTCATTAGTTTTAAAAATTCATTCTGACCTAACTCGGTTCTGCTCCCCTGCTCCTCTTTTGAGTTTACAATGCTTTTCAATCCGGGAATATTTTCAAAACTGTTAATATCCATAACTTACCCCTGCCCCATCTGTAGTGTTCTTAACATCATTTCTTTTACCGTGGAAAGCACTTCAATATTGTTCTGGTAACTGCGTGACGCAGAAATCATATCCGACATTTCAGCAATCGCATCAATTTTCGGGCTAAACACAAAACCGTCCTCATTTGCCAGTGGGTGATTCGGGCGGTACTGGGGTATAACCGCCGCTTTCTCCTGCATAATGCCAACGACTTTTACCGTTGCCACATCATCCACCCCAGCCATGTCCTGCATGACACTTTCAAACACCGGATGGCGAGCTCGATAAACTTCATTTTCACTGCCTGAAACTGTCTCAGCATTTGCCAGATTCGAAGCCACTGTGTTTAAGCGCAGCATCTGCGCACTCATCGCTGAACCTGTTACATCAAAAACTTTAAAAACCGACATTGCTTACCCCTGTTATCTGTTCGACTGAATGTATCGTTAACATATAATTTACTCGCCTCTAAATGCTTTTTTAAGACCGCTGATTTTGCGCGACAAAATATTCATCGTGGTCTGATAACGCATTGAATTCTCGGCAAAGGCCGCTTTCTCTTTTTGCAAATCAACCGTATTACCGTCCGCCGCACTTTGCTGAACCTCTCGAAACTGTATATCAGAGGAAAATGGCTGAGATGTCAGGCTGATATGCTGCTTACTGGTTGTCTTTAACTTAATATTATCTTTACGGGCATTCTGCAGCACCTGATCGAAATTGATATCCCGGGCCTTATAACCCGGTGTGTCTGCATTGGCTATATTTTCAGACAACAGCTGAGTACGGCGCTCAAATAACAGCAGCGCATCGTCGTGAACATTAAAAACATTATCAAAATTAACTATCATCAAATTTTCCTCTTGCAAAACATATTGCAAGGGTGATGCCAATTTATTTTTATTATATTTTTCAGCAACTTAGGATAACTTTAAATATAAAGCTGCTGTGAATGTGGCAAGATTTGCCGGATACGGCAATAACGCATGCTTTGCAAATACGACATCGTTTAAACCATCGAATTTACAGCCTGACATTCTGAAAGTAATTTAATCTATATTCTAAATCAGGTTTACATCTCTTGCTCATTCCTCTCGTTTACAAACTCTAACTTAAGGCTAAGCAGTCTAGCAAGTGCCCATCCAGAAATAGGCATCTGCTGCAAGCGACGATGCATTTCTGGATGGGCACTAGCTATGTTTTGTATATTTACGAGCTGGGTGAGTCTTAATTGCCGAACGTGTTGTAGAGCGATAAATATTTTCTAGGATGATGGCTTTTATATCTGAATCCATTGACTCTGTATAATCTACTAACTTTTCAAGTTCATCTCTTATCTGGCCAGCCATTTCATCAATAATTAGTTCGCATTTTTTAACGCCAATGGATTTTCCAAAATCAATAATTTTCTTACGATCTGGAAACACTTTTGATTTACTAAGATTTAATGCCAGCGTATCCGCTGGATTATATATTTGTGTATTCACGACATCGTAAAGAGGACTTAAACTCATATTCTCAACATCATCATATAACATGGCATAGTTTTTCAAATGTCCATCACCATTACCAACCATACAGCTGTGCACGAGCATTTTAAATAACCTTTTATTATCGGATTTAGCTTCAGATGAATAAAAATCAAGCACCTTACTAATACTTTCGTAGCTTGAGCGGTATTTATCATTAGTGGATTTACCTTGCATAACAGCCATATCTTCCATGGCTCGACAGCTACCATCGGTTTTTAAGTCAAATCGGCGCATAACAAATAATTTCTGATTATCAGACAACCAAAATTCTGGTGTTTCGATTTGGCAAGATTTTGCAAGCTGCATACAAATATATTCATTAATCGCTAACTGCGGGTATTCTTCATCGCCGCTTTTAACAATTAAGGATGGCAGTATTAATGCGCCCTTTTCCGTTTTCTCGGAATCTGCTTTCTCTGTGCCAATTTTTTCTGGGGCTTCCGGCACCATAACTTTAGGTTGAATACCACTGATGCTCGATTGCAACAGATATTTATTAACCAACTCTTCAAAAAGATCCGCACTGCCTTCCCAGGATAATATTTCAGACAAGCTTTCAGCCGTTACGCTTTCCTGCTCAATTTCTTGTGTTTCATAAGTGATGCAGCCAATACCCGAATTGCCCTGCAATGCCAGAAATAACATATCGTCAATCTGAATATGCTTGCGTAGTTTTTCAGTTATGCGATGACGAATAAAGCCTTCAGGTATATTCATTTCGAATATAGGAAACAAAGCACCATGTTGATAAAATCGCGTTTCTATTGGCATGGCCGCAGCGACTGAAACCTGTGCATCTGAATGATAGGTAAATTCAAATTGCGCCTTTTTTTCCAGAGTGCCTACGGGTGCTCCAGCCACCTTAATGTCCAGCTGTCGAATTCGTTGATCTGTTTTAATCTTCACCAAACATCTCAGGTAAGTCAGCTAATGTAGGTCGACGCTTTAGATCCAGTGCTAAAGAAAAACCCAGCAACATGGAATAATCCTGTACTTTTAAGATACTTCCCCGGAAACTCCCGTTTTCAATCTCTGATATTTCACGACGTGATAATCCGGCCCGTTTTGCCGCTTCGGTTTGATTCCATTTTCGGACCTTGCGCTCAGCTTTCAGTTTTGCACCTATTTGCTCTAGATATGGATTCATATAATCTACCTTTACTAAAAACACTTCATCAATGACCTTTATTAATGTCATAATAGAGCATAAACTAATATTTGCCACTTATTTGTTTCAATTCTGCATATTATTGCCTTAGAAATATCTAAACCGACTAAGGTACATTGGTTGTTTTTGATTTCTTTAAGGAATATCAGATGATGAGACCCCATAGTGTTAACGCCTTACACTGAATAATGGCATAATTGCCCCTCATGACATCAAATACTGTGCAGCAGCTAAAAGCCTTGCACTAAAGTGCATAGTTTTAACTAGCGACCTAAAAAATAAAGTCATGAGTTTTCATCCGTAAAATTTAGCGTCATTACAAACCGACCAATAAGTTTAAGCTTCAAAAACTCAATTATAGAGTTAGCAGCGGGTGAATCTGCCGTTGTCAACTTTGATAAAACGATAAAGTCTTATACTAAATTAAAAGGAAAGGAACTTACAGAGTTTTGCAATTGTTTGCGACATCATTGATGATGAAGGGAATTATAATTATAATTATCAAAAACATGCTCTGCAAAAAGAAACGGCAATACTGACTTGTGAGTTTAATGATGTTAGCCAGATGCTCAAACTCGTGGAGTTAGTAAGAACGCGCATTGAACCCGATAGTAAAACAAAAGCTATTAATAAAGATGATGTACTTGAGCAGTTTGATCTAACGTCGGAAAAGAATTTATTCCCTGCACCGCCCTTATTCGAAAAGTTGTCAGCGGCAATCGACTAATAACGAACGACTTTATTTCAAACAGGCTTAAGCCGATAAACAACCCCGGTACTGGCTCGCACCATTTCAAACCGGTCAGAATACTGGGCAATCGACTCTGAGGCCCCCAGCATTAGAAACCCTCTGGAGTTTAATGCATTTGCCATACGATCTAGAATATTTTTTTTCGATTCTGCCGAAAAATAAATAAGTACATTGCGACAGAAAATTGCATCGAATTTACCCAGTGATGTGTAACTTTGTAACAGGTTTATTTCCCGGAAACTAATTCGCGAGCGAATACCTGAATTAACCTGCCACTGATCACCTGCAGGTGAAAAATATTGCCGTTTGCGCTCTTCAGACAAGCCCCTGGCCAGTGCAAGAGCATCATATTTTGCCTGCTTAGCTTCATTTAATATTTCCTGTGAAATATCCGTCGCAATAATATCCAGTTTAAAACCAGGGTTTTTTCTCGTATATTCATCTGCAATCATGCTGATTGAATAGGGTTCCTGCCCACTTGAACAGGCTGCAGACCAGATACGCAGGTTTGTTTTTTTCTGTTGTTTATAATCTTCAAAAATAGTCTGGCTAAGAACGGTAAACGGATAGGTGTCTCGAAACCACAGCGTTTCATTGGTTGTCATAGCTTCTATGACTTTCGTTCGTAATACCGAATTTGAGGTTTTATTTAAAGTGTCCACCAGTACCTGCAGGCTGGCAATATTGTTTTCCTGCATCAGGCGATTAAGCCGGCTGGAAACCAGGTAGTGCTTGTTTTCACCCAGCACAATACCACAGGCCTTTTCCAGAAAAATCTGGAATTTTTTATATTCATCCGGCGAAAAACTAACAGTCATATAGGCTATTTTTCAGTTATAGTAATCGTGAGTAATAATAGTTCGTCAAGATTCACTGACTCCGTACATGCATAATATTTTATTCGAGAGCGACCGTCATCAATCTTCCGGTATATCTTCCAGGCCATCTGCTGGGTCCTTGTTATTAACAATATTAATGACGGTATGAGCCAGTTCATTCGGTTTGAACTTAGGAATAAAATGATTCGCCCCCACTTTTTCAACCATACTGTTATTAAATACACCGCTTAATGAAGTGTGCAACATAACATACAGCCCCTGAAGCCGTGGGTCTTTACGTATTTTAGTGGTCAAGGTATAGCCATCCATCAGAGGCATTTCAATATCTGATATCACCAGTGCTATTTTTTCACTAATGGGTGTACCTTCATCGGCCCATTTTTCAAGCACATCCAGACCGGCCTGTCCGTCATTGGCCAGCGTACATTCTATGCCCACTTTGGCAAGCACCCGTTTTACCTGGTTGCGGGCTACAGAAGAATCATCAACCACCAGCACATGCCTGGGCTTTTCTGTATTCAGGTCAACAGATGCCTCAAGCACACCCTCATCTACTTCCTCTGTGTGCCCCATAATGTCTGCAAAAACCCGCTCAACATCAATAATTTCTACCATCTCTTTATCAATATGAGTGACAGCGGTCAGAAAGCTGGATGAACCACTGCCTTTAGGCGGAGGTAAAATGTCTTTCCAGTTCATATTGGTAATTCTGTCAACACCGCACACCATAAAGCCCTGAATAAAGCGATTGTACTCGGTTACGATCACAAAACTGTTTGCCCTGTCTTTTATCGGCTGGTTACTAATGGCCAGCCCCAGGTCCATGACCGGTATCGTGCGGTTTCTTAAATGGGCGACCCCTACCACCTTACTATCTGCTTTAGGTATATGTGTTAGCTTGGGACAACGAATCACTTCCTGCACTTTAAATACATTAATGCCATAGCGTTGTTTACCCTCTAGCCTGAACAACAATAGTTCCAGACGATTATGCCCCGCAAGTTGAGTACGGCTATCAACACTGTCTAGTACACTGGCCATTTACGACTCCCAGTATTTGTAACTGAATAATTAAGTATCTTTAAGCTTTCTATATACATACATTTATAGGCCGTATCTAGCGGAACCCGGGAAGAGCAGGCAATATAAAAATAAAATAAGCCCATTAGATAATTGTCTTTATCAATTTCGCTCATACTCAAACATGTATAAAAATCACGTATTTAGATACTAGTCTATATATAATGAATCGCCAGCAAATTTTAACAGGCAATTCTGCAGGTGAATTTAGCAGAGATATTATATATTCTGGCCGTCCCTCCCCCATTAGACACAGCTGTTTATAGGCCCCATGCAGTAAATAGTTTTGCTTTTCAACTTTTATAGCCTATATTTATCAATAAAAACAAGCTTTAAGGCATGTATATGACCAGCCCGATTATTCTAACAAAATTGGCTCTGCCAATACTTCAGGCGGCGCTAAAAGCGGATACAAAGCGACTTCATACGCTTCGCAAAAATAACCCGGGCTCGGCATCAACTCTTAATGAAGTCATCTCTGCCATTGAAACTAATAATACAGAACTGTCCAATGTTGCAGCCTCTGGTGTTAATTCTCTCGCAGAAACCTATGAAATTCTAACTAAAAACCTGCAACTGCAACAGGAAGCATTTGCTATAAGTGACGCGATTAATAGCGTTGCAACTGCCACAGAGGAGATGGCCGCATCGGCAGCTGAAATTTCACAATCCGCTAATATCACGGCTGAACGTGCCACCGAAAGTTACAGTAAGACAGAATCAGGAAATATGGCGATATCTTCAATGATGGGCGATATGGACACACTTGAAGGCGCCATGGCATCTATGTTTGTTGAGGTGCAGAAATTTGCCGGATTTACTGATGAAATCAATAATTTAACCGCTATAGTGCGGGATATTGCCAACCAGACAAACCTGCTTGCACTCAATGCAGCAATTGAAGCGGCTCGAGCCGGTGAAGCGGGCCGTGGCTTCGCAGTGGTTGCGGATGAGGTTAAACAACTGGCATCAAAAACAGAAAAAGCCACGGTTGAAATTGAGTCTGTAACAAACACCATGAACTCACTTATGCAGAAAGTGGGTGACTCAATGAGCGCCAGTAAAGAGAGCATGGGCACCAGCCTTGATAGCCTGGAAACCGTTGCCATTGCCCTTGGTGATGTAACATCCGTGGTCAATGATGTTACATCCCAGGTTCAGACTATCTCAACCTCAGCCAATGAGCAACAGTCAGTTTCAGCTGAAATGGCTTCAAAATTAAATGAAATCACCCTCTCAGTACAACATGAAAATGAACAGGTGAATGATATTTCTTTACATGCTAAAAACCTTAATTCATCTATTTTGCAGCAGTTTAGTCATTTACTGTGTTTTGATCAGAGTCAGATTTTATTGCAAACCGTGAAGGCAGATCACCTGACCTGGAAAATACGCCTGGCGGCAATGGCCATAGGCGGGGACATTATTCCAGAAAACGAGCTTAAAGATCATACTCAGTGCAGGCTGGGGCAGTGGTATTACAGCAAGGGGCAGGAGGCATTTTCTCATAATGAAGCATTCAGGAAAATGGAGCAGCCCCATGCCCGAGTTCACTCACTTGGCAAAGAAATTGCAGAGTTAGCATTACAGGGACAAACAGACGCTGCCTGTCAAAAAATTGTTGAAATGGAAAACCATAGCCAGCAGCTGTTTAACCACATTGATGAACTACTCAACGAGGTGAACTCACCATGAACGTCTGTTCAAAAGCACGTCTAAGGCTGATTTTCATTAGTCTGTCGGTTCCCGTCAGCCTGATTATCAGCCCCGTATTCGCTACCCAGACAAACACACCGGTTGAGCTACAGAGTCACAAACTCATTATAGACGCTTCCAGACAATTTCTTGACGCTAATATCGACACCTCTCAGTACTCCCGTATTACGATCAAAATGGGTCGCCTCGACCCCAGACTCAGACTATCAAAATGCGAAATACCCCTGACCGCTACCCAGGCGGCCGGCAGTCGATTTTCCGGCAAAACAACTGTTCACATCAGTTGCTCGGGCAAAGCACCATGGACGGCTTTTGTAACCGCACAGATCAGTTTATATGCCAATGTCATTAAAACAGCTCAGCCCTTAAGAAATGGACACATTTTACGCAAAAGCGACCTGATTGAGTCCGAAGAAGACCTCAGTCGAATAAAATATGGGTATTTCACTGACCCAAAAAACCTGATTGGCAAAGAGTTAAAACGCCGTTTAGCACAGAACAGGGTTATAAAAGCCAACTATGTAAAAGCAGCAACACTCGTCAAAAGAGGCGAACGTGTATCCATTGTGGCAGAAACCACTAGATATTCGGTAAAAATGACTGGAACAGCAATGATGAACGGGGCGCGCGGTGATCGCATCCGGGTCAAAAACCTCTCTTCAAAACGAGTTATTGAAGGCACTGTTAAGGCCCCTGGTATAGTCAGTATCAATTAGACAGGGAAAAGAGCCGTGAAAAAGAACCTGAAAAAAAACCAGAATAACTTTAAAGTTATGTTAAAGACAGCCGATATAGACTGTGAGAGAGTAAATAATCAGGTGTCATACACCCGGAGCAAACAATGACTAATCCTATTAATTCAGGAAGATCCACAGGTAACGCCATTAGTAATAATAATGCTAATAAGCCGGCATCCAGCAGGCTAAGCGCTGACAGTTCTGCCAAAACAACTGACCGCTCTAAAGATACGGTAAGCCTGTCACCACAGTCACAAAAAGTGATCGAGCTGCAACAACAGTTAAAAAATGCAGCGGAAATTGACAGTGCAAAAATTGAGGCGATTAAACAGGAAATTGCCAATGGCAACTACCCCCTGGATGCTAATAAAATTGCAGAAAACCTGATTAATCTTGAACAATCCCTTATCGAGTAAAGACTATGCCCGAACTACTCTCTCTCTTAAAAAACATTCAGCAACAAAGCATTGAGCTTCTCACACAGCTAAAACGGGAAAAACAGGCACTTGATGATAATCAACCGGAAAAGCTGGCAGAAATATCCACTCAAAAACAGCTATGCCTGGAACAGTTACAAATACTTGATCAGCAGAGAACTAACCATGCCTCTGGCCATAATGACTTTAACCAGTTTATTGCCCGCAGTAAAAATCGGCCGTTAATCGTTCAGTGGCAGGCGACTCGTGAAGCCATTAAAAACTGCCAGCTGCAGAATGAAATTAACGGTCGCACACTGCATAAACGCGGTCAGATAAACCTGGATATTCTCTGCATTCTCACTGGACACAAGCAGGCGTCAGAACAGACTTATACAGCACAGGGAAATCAGAACAGAAGCAATTCACTGCTTAATGGCATTAAAGCATAAAGCTGGATAAATTAATTTTCACTAATCAACCGGCAATGCATTGCAGATAGACAGGGAAATCATTTGCATTTCTTGCGGTAATTTTTTGATTTTTTTAGATTAAAGCTGGAAAGCTCACCGAAAAAGTTCTCGACTCTTAAGTGGTTTTCCATCAAGATAATAATTTAATATTGAACGCATCAACCTCTTGGCATCTTTAAGTGATTGCGCTGAATTCAGCGTGTTCGCGCTAAGGTCTATCAAGCTCTGACCTGATAATTTTAGAATATACGCCTCATCAAGTACAGCAGACGTTTCTACAGGGCCGTGTTCCAGATAATATGCATATTCCCCCCCCGGCAAAACCGCCTCTCCGGTTTGCGCATTCACCCGTAAATTCAAACCAAAGCCAAGGGTTTCTAATAATTGCTTTTCAAACAGACGCAGTACAGGCTCTAGTGGATGTTTATCTGACAGCAGTCGAATAACCGATTCATAAAGATAAAAAACGTCTTCGTTTACATCGTGCTTATGCATCAATCGGATAAGAAGTTCGTTAACATAAAATGCACAGGGCAGCGCCTTACCCGTTAAAGTTATCAGCTGTACTAACTGAGGCTCCGCTGCCGTAAGCAACGGCATTTCACCTTTACCAGACCAGTTTACAAACAGGGGATTGAAGGGTTGTAGAATACTTTTTAAGCGTGATTTTGTAGCACGACTGCCCCGACTCATTAAAGACATGCGGCCATAATCAGGGGTAATAACGTCTAGAATCTGACTGGTATCACGAAAGGCTCTGTGGTGGAGAATATAAGCCGGCTGGTCCTGAATGCGCATTTATTTAAAAACCTTTAACGCAAAGAAAATATATTGGCACCACATTAACACCTCTGCGTCTCTTCTGCGCCTCTGCGTCAATTTTTAAAAGTATCAATCAGCATCATAACCCAGGCTGCGCAATGACGCCTCACTGTCTGACCAGCCAGATTTAACTTTCACCCAGAGCTTCAGAAAAACCTTTCGATCAATGAGCCTTTCTATATCTTTTCGCGCTTTTGTACCAATACTTTTAAGGCGGGCACCTTTATCACCAATCACTATAATTTTCTGGCCTTTGGTTTCTACCAGAATCAATGCGTGAATTCGAGTCAGTTTATCTTCATCTTTATATTGCTCTATTTCAACGGTCGTCTGATATGGAAGCTCATTACCAAGTTCTCTAATCAGTTTTTCACGGATAATTTCTGCACAAAGAAAGCGCGAACTTCTATCCGTAAATTCATCGTCCTGAAAGAACGGTGGATTTTCCGGCAATAAGGCAAGCAAATGATCCTCCAGCTGCTGCAGATTATCACCCCGTTTAGCTGAAACCGGTATAACGGTTTCAAACCGATATTTCTCACTTACTTCGTTAAGGTAAGGCAACAGCTGATTTTTATCCGCGACCTGATCGACCTTATTGACCAGTAAAATAACCGGGGTTTCGACGTTTTCCAGTTTGTTTAATACCAGCTGATCATCGTCCGTCCATTTTAGTGACTGCACCAGAAACAGAATAACATCCACATCATGAATAACTGAACTGGCTGCACGATTCATATAACGATTAATCGCCCGGTTACCGCCACTGTGAATACCCGGTGTATCAACAAACACAAACTGGCCTTTTTCTACTGTCTTAATACCCAGAATCTGGTGCCGGGTTGTCTGCGGCTTACGAGAGGTAATACTCAGTTTTAAACCCAGTATATTATTCAACAATGTCGACTTGCCCATATTCGGGCGACCTATTATTGCGATATAACCGGATTTAAATGCGTTATCTGACATTGAATTATTTCTTTGTGAGTTTATCTTGAAGAAGAGTAAAAATTTTCTCTGCTGCCATTTGTTCTGCTTTGCGTCGATTGCTGGCCTTGCCTTCAGAGGTTAGCTGCAGCTCTTTTATTTCACATAACATTGTAAATTGTTGATTATGAGATTTCCCCACAACATCAAGTACTGTGTATTCAGGTAAGGCCAGCTTTCTTGACTGCAGCAATTCCTGTAATCGGGTTTTAGGGTCTTTTAATGACTCTGGATCAGGGATATTATCAAGCAGCTCACTGTAAAGCTTAAGCACCAGGGTTCTACAGGCCTCAAAGCCACTGTCCAGATACACAGCACCGAGTACAGCCTCAACCGCATCGGCGAGTATGGAGTTACGCCGATAACCCCCACTTTTAAGCTCTCCACTGCCCAGAATCAGGTAATTGCCCAGGTTAAGCTGTTGTGAAACGATATACAGCCCTTCCTTATTCACCAGGCTCGCCCTTATCCGACTGAGATCACCTTCAGGTAATTTCGGGTAACGCACAAATAAATCAGCTGCAATCACAAAATTTAAAATACTGTCACCCAGAAATTCCTGGCGTTCATTGTTTTTAGAGTTTGCACTGCGATGAGTCAACGCTTCTTTAAGCAGACTATTAGTCTGAAACTGATAACCGAGCTGTTGTTCCAGTTTAGAAAAATCAGGTTTTTTTGACATGTAAGTTATTTGGTTAAAATCTCTACTTCATGCTTAAAAGTAGCCACAAAACCAAGATTACCAAAAATAGGCCCCCTGGCTTCATAGTCTGCAGTTACCGCATAACCATTTTTTATTTTCTTAAATTTAAACGCTTTGGTATCACTGGCAAGATCATAGAGACTGTTCATTTTTAAGCGCTTACGCAGAATAAACTTTATATCTCTAACGCCTTTTCCCTTAATAGCAGCATCTGTTTTCAGGTCTTCCATCACCGTTTTCAGGGTTTGGTCATTTAAATAAACAGGACCAACCCTCAGTGCCATAACAAACTGAATCGCTAAAAAACCAATAATAAGCATCCATGAAATCATGGTTAAGCCAGACTGTTTTCTCATCATTACTTTATACCTCCTCATTCAATGAACTGACCCATGCGCTTAAACCCAATGCCGTCAAATAAATTGCCGTTATTGAGATGCATCCAGATCAAAAAAGCTTTACCAACCAGATATTTTTCGGGGACCACACCCCAGTAACGACTGTCATTGCTGTTATCACGGTTATCCCCCATCATAAAATAATGCCCTTCAGGCACAATATACTCAGCATCACGACCGGGGCGCTGTGAAATTAACAATATATTATGCTCTACGCCAAACAACGTTTCAGTATATTCGCGGGCTGGATTATACTCACCCGGCCCACTGTATTCACCTATTTGTTTATGCTTTACTTCTATATCATTTACATAGAGCACTTTATTATAATATGCAATATGGTCCCCTGGCACACCTATAACACGCTTAATATAATCTATAGAGGGATCCTTTGGATATTTAAAAACCGCGACATCTCCACGTTCAGGCTTATCCATTTCAAATATAACCTTATTAAATACCGGCATGCGAACGCCATAGGCAAATTTATTGACCAGGATAAAATCACCGATATATAAACTGGGGATCATTGAGCCTGACGGTATACGAAAAGGCTCTACCAAAAAACCTCTCAATAAAAACACGATTAACAGCACCGGAAAAAAAGACTTGGAATATTCAACCAGTATGGGCTCTTTATTGCTGGGGCTGCTGGTACCATGAACCGGCTCACTGCTGTATTCATGAGGGTTGTTAATCTTTCGGCGAGGCGCAAGCGCCAGACTATCAAGCAACCAGATTAAACCGGTTATAACCGTTCCAGAAAGTAAGAAAAAAGCAAAATCAAGATTGATATTCATATTAAGTATGGCTCAAAAAATTTAATTCAGTAATCATTTTTCAGTAACATTTAAACCTAAGCGCTACTAACTATCAACTTTCAAAACGGCTAAAAAGGCTTCTTGAGGTATTTCCACTTTACCAAATTGCTTCATGCGTTTTTTGCCTTTTTTCTGTTTTTCCAGTAACTTTTTCTTGCGACTTACATCACCACCGTAGCACTTTGCAGTCACATTTTTACGCAATGCCTTAACCGTGCTGCGGGCTATAATATGTCGCCCTATCGCAGCCTGTATAGCAATATCAAACATCTGCCGGGGGATCAGCTCGCGCATTTTATCTGCTACATCACGACCCCGTCGTTGCGAAGCATCAGCATGAGCAATCACCGCCAGTGCATCGACTCTTTCAGAGTTAATGAGAATGTCGACTTTTACCAGCTGGGCAGTCTGGAAGTGTTTAAATTCATAATCAAATGATGCATAACCACGGCTCACCGACTTCAGGCGATCGAAGAAATCCAGCACAACCTCAGACATGGGCATATTATAAGTCAATGCAACCTGTGTGCCCATATACTGCATATTTGTCTGCACGCCCCGTTTATCCACACATAAACTGATCACGTTCCCCACATACTCCTGAGGCACCAGAATATTAGCCTGAATAATCGGCTCACGAATTTCTTCAATATAGTTTACTTCTGGCAGATCAGACGGGTTATGTATTTTTATTACTTCACCGTCGGTTTTCAACACCTCATACACAACCGTAGGCGCTGTTGTAATCAGGCTTAAATCATATTCGCGCTCCAGCCGCTCCTGCACAATTTCCATATGCAGCATACCCAGAAAACCGATACGAAAGCCAAACCCCAGAGCAGATGATGTTTCCGGTTCATATTTCAGCGCGGCATCATTCAACGTCAGCTTGTCCAGCGCTTCGCGGAAATTATCATAATCACTGGCTTCCACCGGGAACATACCGGCAAATACCCGCGGCTGAACTTCTTTAAAGCCGGGCAATGCTTCTTCTGCCGGGTTATCCAGCAGGGTAATGGTATCGCCCACTTTGGCTGAATCTATTTCTTTAATGCCGGCAATAATATACCCCACCTGGCCACTTTCCAGTACCGGCATATCCTGACGTTTAGGGGTAAAAACTCCAACAAAATCAACACCGAAACTGCGCCCGGTTGACATGATCTGTATTTTATTGCCCTTGCGTATAGACCCATCAATAATACGCACCAGTGTCACTACTCCAACATAGGAGTCAAACCAGGAGTCAACGATTAACGCCTTAAGCGGCCCATCAGGGTTACCTTCTGGCGCAGGAATTTGTTCTACCAGACGCTCTAACAGCTCATCAACACCCTGGCCGGATTTAGCACTGACCTGACAGGCATCTGCGGCTTCAATACCAATAATATCTTCAATTTCCTGGGCGACCCGTACGGTATCCGCCGCAGGTAAATCAATTTTATTGAGAACCGGCATCACTTCCAGCCCCAGATCAATGGCGGTATAGCAGTTTGCTACACTCTGCGCCTCTACACCCTGTGAAGCATCCACCACCAGTAATGCCGCTTCACAAGCCTGAAGTGAGCGCGAGACTTCATATGAGAAGTCGACATGACCGGGTGTATCAATAATGTTGAACTGATAGTGTTCACCGTTTTTCGCTTTATAATCCAGCGAAACACTTTGTGCTTTTATGGTGATGCCCCGTTCACGCTCCAGATCCATAGAATCCAGCACCTGGGAATCCATTTCCCGCTCTGACAGCCCCCCACATACCTGTATAAAACGATCGGCTAATGTGGACTTACCGTGATCGATATGTGCGATAATAGAAAAATTACGAATATTTTGCATGTTTGCTGTAGCTTTCAACTCTCAAATAGGCGGTGCTGGTTGGGGTAACGAAAACGCCCCAACGGTTTGTGTGTATAAAAATGACAGGGGGTTGATTCGTCACCCCGGTCTACGTGGTCAGCTTATCCAGTATTGCTGCCTGATCTAAAAAATAATGACAAATTTCTTCATCTTCACAGGTTACCACGGGGACCTGTGAGCCATATTGTTCTATCAGTTGGGGGCTTAAATCGATATCGATTTCGATAACATTGAAATTATGCTTCTGCTGCAGCCTATAAAGCTGCTGCAGCAGATCCTCACAGAGATGACAACCGTGACGGGAGTAAACGCTAAATTCGATCACTCGCCTGAAGAAATCTTCATTACAATAAACTGATCCGCCCCATTGCGATGAACCAGAACCGGAATCATACGTCCTATGGGCAAATTGGCAACTTTTTTACGGAAATCAGCTGCATTTTTTATATTTTTGCGGTCCAGCTGCAATAATATATCACCCGCCCTCAAGCCAGATTGCTCTGCAGGGCTTGCCGGATCAACATGTTTTATTAAAACACCACGCCCCAGTGACTTATAGCTCTGTGTATCCAGATCAACCACATCCACCCCCATCAGGTTAGATGATACCGGCTTACTCCTGGATGCATGCTGTGGCTTATCTTCACCAGGGAGCTCTTCTATCACCACATCCAGAACTTTCATCTTACCATTGCGCAAAACTTTTATTTTAGCGCTGGAATCAACCGGCACAGCACCCACCAATGGAGGCAGATCCGATGAATCACGTATCTGCCTGCCATTAAAAGATAGAATCACATCGCCAGCAAGAATACCGGACTTTTCAGCCGGACTATTTTCAATCACCTGAGATACCAGCGCACCCACCGGCTTATCCAGCTCGAAGCTCTGTGCCAGCTCATGGGTAATTTCCTGAATATAAACCCCCAGCCAGCCCCGGCTAACGGAACCTTTTTCTTTCAACTGTTCCACCACCTGCATCGCCACTTCCACTGGAATTGCAAATGAAAGCCCCATAAAACCACCGGTACGGCTGTATATTTGCGAGTTTATGCCGATCACTTCACCATCCAGATTAAACAGAGGACCACCGGAATTACCCGGGTTAATCGCCACATCCGTCTGAATAAAGGGCACGTAATTCGCACGGGGCAGGCTTCGCCCTTTTGCACTCACTATTCCTGCGGTGGCGGAATGATCAAAACCAAAAGGAGAGCCAATTGCCAGTACCCACTCCCCCACTTTCAGATCGGAAGAATCACCAATTTCAACCACCGGCAGGCTATCCGCATCCACTTTGAGCAGGGCAATATCACTGTATTTATCACTGCCAATCACCTCTGCAGAAAGCTCTCTTTTATCGCTCAAACGCACCAGTATTTCATCTGCACCATCAATCACATGGTGATTGGTAATAATAAAACCGTCTTTTGAGATAATGAATCCGGAGCCCAGAGAAGTCGCATCCTGTGGCTGTCGAGACCCTGAACCACCCTGATCTCCAAAAAAATGCTTAAACAGCTCACCAAAGGGTGAGTTTTCAGGTAGCTGTAAATCTTCACCCAGTTCATCTTTAAGTGCACCCCAGGGGTGCTGAGAAGCGGGTATCTTATGACGAGTACTAATGTTAACCACTGCCGGGCCATTCTCTTCAACGAGATCGACAAAATCAGGCAGTGATCGGGCCTGTAAAGGCAGGCAGATTATAAATAGAATAAAAACCAGCGAAAACCGTTTCATTAGCAACATAAGAGTACTCTTTGATAAAAAGCGATAGACCGTATAATTTCAGGAAATACAACGAACAATATGGGGTTGAACTGACTTTTTTAAATGGCTGTTTAAAAAAGTTAAGCGGACCACCGTCATCGACAGTATCAAACCCGAGAAAGTAGAAATAATGGTTACCCATTCAGTAGCAAACAACCACTCAGCCAGCAAACCCGCTGACATCATAAAAAGCAGTGGCAACAGGTATACCAGCAATGATCCCTGCACCAGCGCGTTTTCATCAACCGCAATAACAACCTGATCTCCCACATGTAGCCCCAGGGTATTTTCAACAACAAACTGAGAACTGCGCTTACCCACCGCCTTTGCCAGCACCGAGGTACCACAGCCAGACTTCACCGAGCAACTCTGACAGGCCGATTTACGCTGAGTTTGCAATAAGACACCCTGCGGCCTCACCTCAAGAACTATTGCGGTTTCCTCAATCACCTATCTATCCTCATACTATACGCGCTCAGCCGGGCGAAGGCAGGGTGTACGGCTATTTGCAGTGTTTGACGCATCCTGTTTAAGTATACTCAATTTTCTTCTGCCAGAACAATGCCGTACCTGCCTGCGGACCCAGCTCATAATCAGAAAAACCATATTTTAAATATGCCGCTTTCGCCGCCACATTGTTACTAAGAACTTCCAGTGTTATTTTACAGCAACCTTTCGAACTTGCCATTTCTTCGACTTTTGCCAGCATCCGTTGACTGATCCCTTTTCCTCTAAACGCATCTAAAACAACCACGTCATGGATGTTAATCAGTGGTTTACAGGCAAAGGTCGAAAAAGCCTCAAAACCATTCAACAAAGCCGCAGGTTCACCTTCAACATAAGCAATAAGACTAAATGCATAGGATAACTTCGCCAGCTCTTTTACAATATTATCAATTACCTCAGAGGCAAGTGCTCTGCCCCCGCCCATTGGGTCTAAAGCATAGGCTGCAAGCAAATATTCAATATCACGCCCATGCTTTACATCTGAATAGTTAGCTTTAATTATTTCTACATTCATTAACTGTATCTATAATGCAGCAAAAGCTCAGCACCTTATTGCCTCTACCATATGTTTAATTTTTATTGCTTTTTCAAAGTGATTTAGTTTATGTGTCATAATCCACCATTCTGCGGCTTCCATTAAAAGCGCTGGATCATCATTTTTATTAGCAAAAAACGCATAAAATGACAAACCCACATCCACCCCTTTATTTTCTATTTTTGCATTACAAACTTGAATAATTTTTTTCTGTAAGGTTTTTCTCATGGTGTATTGTGCTTTAGTTTTCTATTAAGCTTTGCTATCCCTGGCAGCGCGTCAGGCTCTCTACTGACTACACAGAATTTATTGTTCAGTTCTTATTTGCGCAACTTGTGAACATGATTTTTATGCGCCCTGAAAAAAATCGTTACTAAAAATTCACGGCACGGGCTCAGACACTGGCTCAATTGACAAAGCAATCATACGAACAGTTGATGCAGGCACTTCCCCGATGGCTGTAATATATATACCATTCACATAGGAACTGTATGCATTAACCGCTCCCATGCTGGACAACCCTATAGCCGGCTTTTTTATTTCACCATATACCTCAATAAACACTGAAACAGATGCCATACCATCACTAAACACCAGATGATAAGATTTTGATTCGGTATTTTTTGTCGGTATCTGCACAGACTGTGTGAGTAAAAACCCAACAGGTAACTGCTTTGCACGCCAGGTTTTAGTCGTTAATTCATTGTCATCCAGTAAGCTTATTTGCTGATAATTCTCCAGTACAGACTGGTCAATAGTATTTTCCGGAGCGGCAGATAACAACTCAATATCACTGTACATAAGCTGCTCCAGCACCTGGTGATTTTCATTCAACAAATCACATCTCAGCAATAACCCGCTTTGTCTATCCAGCCAGAAAATATAACCATAACGATACTCATCAAGGGGTATCATACGCACAACCTGTGTCGATTTATTCGCAATTCGGTCCTTGCCGGACATTTTCATGATGTAATATTTTTTTAGCTTCCGATAATTTTCAGGCAAGGCGGTATGCAACGGCCTTTTATTTGTACTATCAGATATCGTCACCAGCTGCTTCGCAGGGAAGATGGTTGTGACTTTATTATTACTGCGGATAATTTTCTGATTGGCTCCGGTTAACGACTCCAGCGTTTGCCAGCTGCCTTCATCGGTAATCCCCTGTTTGACTTTTACCGCCCTCAAACGACTGTCCTGATTAATAATCAGGGTACCCTGAAAATTCTGCTGACGCATAGAATGCGTCATTTTATCCAGCCAATAATCTACGGAGTCGGTATCTTTGGTTTGTATTGAAGTAACTACCTGAGAATCTACGGAGTCGGTATTTATGCCCTGTTTTGACGTAACTACCGAAGAATCTGCCGCGCCCGTTTCAGTCGTTTGCCCTGAAGCAATGAGCTGAGAATCAGGGGTGGCCGATATTAAAATCGTTTCTGAAGACGTGCCTGCTGTATGGCCAGACAGTTGAGATGGGCTTATCTCAGACACTGCGTCGTCTAACCCGGCAAAAACCTGCGGGGTTAGAAGCAAAAGTATAAGCAGACTAAGAAGTTTAGGCAGGGTGCCTCCCATGCCCTTACTCTTTCTCCAGTGACTTAAACTCCACTACACGCACATGTGGAATCATTTCCTGAATGGCTGTCTGACTTGCATAACCAGAATGCTGCAACATATAGCGGTTAAGCTGCTGAATTTGTTCTGGTGATTTTTTCGCAACATCAAGCGTTGATGCTACACGCACATTTCGTGCTATTTCCGGATTCACCCGTTGAAGCTCTACCGGCTGTGACTGCACAAATTGTGCGGCTTCATTTTGCCCCGAACCCGTGTTTACCTGCAGACTATTAAAGGTTAACAAGGTCACTGTTGCTACAGACGCGGCAACCGCTATACCACTCACCGGCTTTAACCAGCCAGAGAATAAAGACGAAAGATTAAAACTGTTTTTGCTTTTAACAGATGCCGCAACCACGGGTGTATGATGCTCAGGCTCCTGCTCTAATTTTCGGTGAATCGCCGCGCTAATATCCATAAAAGAAACCGGGTCCAGCTCTTCACGCATAACATCACCCATCAGCCGGTATCGCTGAGCTGTTTCTGCATCGGTGATGGGGTCACGTTTTAAGTCTTCCATGTAAGTTTCAAGTTGCTGTTCATCCAGCGCATTATCAAGCAAGGCTGATAGCTGTTCTTCTCGCTGCTGTTCTTTCTGTATCTGTTTCATCGTACTCACCTACTTTATATCATGACCGTCAAGTAATGGTTTTAGCTGATTATCTATAGCTTCACGGGCACGAAATATTCGAGAGCGCACCGTTCCAATCGGACAATCCATTACTTCAGCTATTTCTTCGTAACTCAGACCTTCCATTTCACGCAGTGTAACCGCCTCTTTTAAATCCGACGGCAAATCACTGATGGTTTTATGTATGACTTTTTTAATTTCCTGAGCCAGTAATTCTTTTTCAGGCGTAGCATACTCACGTAACCAGTCACCCGCATCATATTGCTCAGCATCCTGAACATCCACTGCCGACTCAGTCGCTCTACGACTGGCCGACACCAGATAGTTCTTTGCAGTATTTATCGCGATACGGTACAGCCAGGTGTAAAAAGCACTATCACCCCGGAAATTTTTAAGTGCACGATAAGCCTTAATAAAGGCCTCCTGTGTCACATCCTGAACTTCGTCACTGTTTCTAACAAAACGCGCCACCAGTTTGATAATACGGTGCTGATACTTTAACACCAGCACATCAAAAGCTTTTTTATCGCCCTGCTGAACCCGCTCTACCAGAGCCTGATCAATTTCTCTCTCGCCCATACGGGCCTGTCCTCCACCAGACACTTCCTGCAAACTGCTTTTCTGTGCCTGTTTATTGAGATTATCCCTAACCTGTAGGTCTGATTTAGGCGTAATCACCGGAATTGGTGTAACATTACGCCCAAAATCTGTAACAATACCTGATTCGCATACTGACATAAAGTCTAAATCCTTAAAATAATGACGAATAAAAATGTCGAACAAACTAAATAATAGACAAACAGATCGCTACGAAGTTCTAATTATTGGTGGCGGAGCTGCAGGTTTAAGCCTGGCGCTCAATTTACCGTCCACGATGAAGGTGGCTGTTATCACAAAAGACCGTGATACAGAGGGCAGCACATTTTACGCTCAGGGCGGAATTTCAGCGGTATTACGCCCGGACGATTCATTTGAATCACACATTGAAGACACACAAAATGCAGGGGGGGGGCTGTGTGATGAAAAAGCCGCGCAGTTCACCGTAGAAAATGCCCCGGATGCCATTAAATGGCTATCGGGTCTGGGCGTGCCCTTCACCACAGACAGAAACCGCGATGGTCGCAAAACCTGGCACTTAACACGTGAGGGCGGGCACAGTCACCGCCGCGTCATCCATGCCGCCGATGCAACAGGTAAGGCACTTATAACAACCTTGCTCAACCATGCGCAGCATCATAAAAACATAACACTGCTCAATCATCATATTGCCGTCGACCTGATCACCGGCAAAAAACTGGGGCTGGATCACAATCGCTGTATCGGAGCCTATGTACTGGATAAAACCAGCATGCAGGTGGAAACCCTGCAGGCCCGCTATGTGGTATTAGCCTCCGGCGGGGCCAGTAAGGTCTACCTTTACACCTCTAATCCGGATGTCTCTACCGGCGATGGTATCGCCATGGCCTGGCGTGCCGGCTGCAGAGTTTCAAACATGGAATTTATGCAGTTTCACCCAACCTGCCTCTACCACCCGGATGCAAAATCTTTTCTACTCAGTGAAGCTCTGCGCGGAGAAGGCGGGCATTTATTACTGCCGGATGGCAACCGTTTTATGCACCACTACGATGAACGCGGCGAACTGGCTCCCAGAGACATAGTTGCCCGGGCGATCGACCATGAAATGAAACGTCTGGGTGTGGACTGCCTGTACCTGGATATCAGCCATAAACCCGCCGCATTTATACACTCGCACTTTCCAACCATCTACGCAAAGTGTCTGGAATACGGCATAGACCTGACAAAAGAACCCGCACCCGTTGTACCTGCTGCCCATTATACCTGCGGTGGCGTCGTCACCAATTTACATGCGCAAACAGATATAGAGAACCTCTACGCCATTGGAGAGACCGCATTTACCGGCCTGCACGGAGCCAACCGTATGGCCAGTAATTCACTCCTGGAGTGTCTGGTCTTCGCCCGGGCAGCGGCACAACACATCACCCGGTCATCAGAGACCGCCCATACCCCCCCTCATAAATGGTTAGACATCAAAGACTGGGATGAGAGCCAGGTCACCAACTCTGATGAGGAAGTTGTGGTATCCCATAACTGGGAAGAACTGCGCCGCTTTATGTGGGATTACGTGGGCATAGTCCGCACAGACAAACGCCTGGAGCGCGCCAAACGCCGGGTAGACCTGTTATTGCTGGAAATTGATGAATATTATGAAAATTTCTGTATCAGCAGTGACCTGCTGGAACTGCGAAATCTGGCGGTAGTGGCGGACCTGATTATTCGCTGCGCAATGCAACGCAAAGAAAGTCGCGGGCTACACTACACACTGGATTACCCACAACTGAATGAGATACCGCAAAACACCATATTAACCCCGGAAACACCGGATTTAGCGCCGGATTAAACAACCGCGCCAAATCCAGACCCATGCCGCTTTCTCCCCTCCAGAAAATTTAATAAGTACCGAAAAATATGACAAACCCTGCTGCTATCCCCATGCTCATAGAGCCCGACACCCTTCATACCATACAGTCTGAAAAACACATTCTGATTATTGACCTGTCCACACAAAAACAGTACCAACAGGCCCATATTCCGACGGCTATTTTTCTGGATTACGCCGATATCGTCCGTATGAAGCCGCCATACACAGGCCTTCTACCTGACCCTGACAAATTCAGCCAGACCCTTAACTCACTCGGAATAACCCCCGACACACACATTATTGCCTATGATGAAGAAGGCGGCGGAAAAGCCGCTCGCCTGATCTGGACACTGCATGCCACCGGTCACAATAAAGCCAGCCTGCTCAACGGCGGCCTGATTGCCTGGTACCGCGAAAACCTGCCACTTGACAATAAGGCCGTAAAACCACAGGCAAACCCTGCTGATCAGCAATACACGGTTGATTTTAGCCGGCAACCGGTTGTAGCGGATACGCAGTATATAAAATCCATACTTAATAACGAGCATACCGGCCTGCTTGATGCCCGCAGCCTGGAGGAATACAACGGCAGTGCTAAATACGCCCGCCGCGCAGGTCGCATCCCCGGTGCACAGCATTTTGAATGGACCCGCGCCCTGAATGCCGATACCAACTACCGCCTGCATTCAAAAGAAACACTTCAGGCCATGCTGGATGAAGCTGGGCTGACAAAAGACAGGGAGATTATTGTTTATTGCCAGAGCCACCACCGCTCAGCCCTACCCTATTTTATGCTTAAATATCTGGGCTATGAGAAGGTCAGAGGCTACCCCGGCTCCTGGAGCGAATGGGGAAACCGAACAGACACGCCTGTAGAAGTTCAACCCTAAACGTTTTATTGCTTAAAAATCAACCACTGGTCACAATATTAGTGTTTCCTAATGCTATCTCTTGACTCTCGCACGCCTTCGCCTAATATAAGCACCTAATAATTTACTTATACATAGATAGGAGATACTTATGTCAGATTTAATTTCAGGCTTCCCCCATGACGGCATCGTAACAATTAACCGTGTCATTCTAAAAGACGAGTACACCGTAGAAGACTTACAGGAACGGGTAGCCGTACTCTGCGAAAATGTAAAAACATATCACTCTGAAACCGGTTTTGTGGGCGGACTGGTCTGCTTAAACAGCGGACAGGTCTCTAATGAAGGTTCAACAATTGGCCAGGCTGTTGAGAGCAGACTTAAGGGAAAGGAAGCATTAATTATTACCTTCTGGAATTCTTTTACAGAACATGAAGAATCACACAAATCAGAAACCTTCCAGCCGCTGTTCGAAAAAGTGCTGCAGCTGTGTGAAAATGGCAATGAAGAAATTGCCTACGACATGCAATGGTCAGGTAAAGCCTACTCTGCTGAAGAAGCTCAAGCAGCAAAGGACGCTAAAAAGAAATATGCTGCCTAGCCTGAAACTGAACTAACCCACTGAATAAAATATTAAGATCAAAAGATAACCGAAAATGAACGCAACCACGCAAATTTTTATGCTGTGCACCTGTGGTGCGCAGCACTTAATGAATGCGCGTGACCCAGCACCATTTACGGGGCATTCATTTGCAGTCCCCACATGCTTTTGACTTTTATTATATTCCAGGGGCAGCCGCTCGGCCCGGTATCCACCCGGGAAACCGGGCACAGGCTTGCCACAACTGTTTTTAAATCTTCAATGCATGCTCACGATAATACTGCATCTCGGCAATTGAATCTTTAATATCGTCCATCGCCAGATGCGACGATTCCTTTTTAAACCCACGATACACATCCGGGGCCCAGCGTGCTGCCAGCTCCTTAATCGTGCTCACATCCAGATTACGGTAATGAAAGAACGCTTCCAGATCCGTCATATAATTAGCTAAAAAGCGCCGATCCTGACAGATACTGTTTCCGCACATAGGCGATGCACCGGCAGGTACATATTTTTTCAGAAATTCAATGGTCTGTTTCTGCGCATCATTCTCATTTAAAGTACTGTCTTTGACCCGTTGGGTTAAACCCGACTGACCGTGTTGGGTGGTACACCATTCATCCATACCCTCCAGCAACTCATCACTCTGGTGAACCGCCAGCATTGGGCCCTCGGCTAAAATATTAAGATTTTTATCCGTCACAATAGTGGCTATTTCAATAATGACGTCACTTTGTGGTTCTAGCCCCGTCATTTCAAGATCTATCCAGATTAAGTTTTCTTTATTTACCCGCGACATAGTTATCCTCAGAAAATGGCCAAACAGCAGCCGAAAAATACCCATAAAAAATAGATTATATATAAATTAAAAAAATACACAGTAGAACATTCTGCCCAGAAAAGCGATAATCGGCATTAAGATCAATTAACTGAGGTTTTCATGCACAGCTTTGCCGTTCTATTTCTGGCCTTTTTTACCCTGTCCATTGTCATTAAATTCTGGTTATCCTACAGACACCTGTCCCATATTCAGAAGCACAGGGCCCGTGTTCCAGATGCATTTGATGAAAAAATCAGCCTGCAAGATCACCAGAAAGCCGCAGACTACACCACGGCAAAAGTGAAATTTGGCCGCTGGCCCCTGTTTTACGATGCTGTTATCACCTTAGCCTGGCTATTTGCCGGGGGACTTGAATTTCTTGATCAAACAGCCCGCAGCTACCAACTGGCTCCCATTTACACCGGCATGCTGGTTATCTTCAGTTTAATGATTATTTCAGCCATACTGGATTTACCCTTTTCTATATACAGCACCTTCATCATCGAAGAAAAATACGGCTTTAACCGCACCACCCTGAAAACATTTGTCATTGATATGGTGAAAGGTCTTCTACTGTCTGCTGCACTGGGTATCCCTTTAATCTGGGCAGTGCTCTGGTTAATGGAGCAGGCGGGGGATTACTGGTGGCTTTATACCTGGGTGGTGCTCACACTCTTCACCCTGTTTATTACCTGGGCATTCCCGAACTGGATCGCACCTATTTTTAATAAGTTTTCACCGCTTGAAGAAGGCGACACTTTAAACAGAATTAAGGAACTGCTCCAACGCTGCGGATTTAATAGCGATGGCATCTTTGTCATTGACGGTTCAAAACGCTCCAGCCACGGCAATGCCTACTTTTCCGGTTTTGGTAAAAACAAGCGCATCGTATTTTATGACACCCTGCTTAAATCATTAAGTGATGACGAGCTTGAAGCCGTATTGGCCCATGAACTGGGGCATTTCAAACGCAAACACGTCTTAAAAGGCATGCTGATTTCATTTGCAACCACCCTGGCAGGCCTGGCCGTTCTTTCCTGGTTAATGAAAGCAGAATGGTTTTATAGCGCTTTTGGCATCAGCACACCTTCAACCTATATGGCTTTGCTGCTGTTTACTATTGTAACCCCCGCATTTACTTTCTTACTTAGCCCGCTGATGAGCATGTTTTCTCGCAAAAATGAATTTGAGGCCGATGATTATGCGGCCGAGCAATCTGAAGCCCAGTTTTTAATACAGGCACTGGTTAACATGTATAAAGAAAATGCCAGTACATTAACGCCTGATCCGTTATACTCAGCTTTTTATGATAGCCACCCCCCCGCACCTGTGCGAATAGCACACCTGAATAAATAACTTAAAGTGAGATTGAGATGAAAAAACTAATCTGTATTCTGGCACTAACACTCAGCTTCAATGCATTTGCGAACGACAAAGATCACCACCAGGGCAAAACCCTGCATGATCAAAAATGCACCTCCTGCCATAAAGATGAGGTTTACTCACGCAAAGATCGCTCCGTTAAGACCCTCTCTGCACTGCAAAACCAGGTTAATAACTGCATGAAAGGTGCGGCGAAAGCCGAGTGGACACAATCACAGACCGCATCTGTTGTAGAGTTTCTGAATGACCGCTATTACAAATTCTAAGCCCCATGAGCCAGTGAAATTAACTTTAACGACCGTTAAAACCCGGGCCTCATTCATCTGTATTCTGCTGCAAAGTTACCTGTAACCCTATGGCAAAACGTCGGATTAACAAACAACAGCAGAAACGAATACAAAGCATACAACAGAAACGCCGAGACAAAGCATCTGCCAACCAGCAGAAGAAAACCGATTCCCTCTCTCAGCAGGGTCTGGGTGTTGAGCAGACCGGCGAGGTCATCACCAATTTTGGTCAGAGCCTGCTGATAGAAGACCAGAACAAATCACTGTTTCGATGCGTCGCCCGACAGAACCTGGGAGCTATTGTTTGTGGAGACCGGGTGATCTGGCAGGCATCAGGCGATAAGGAAGGTGTCATCGTTGCACTAGAAGAACGCCAGTCACTGCTACAGAAACCCGGGTTTGGCGGTAAACTCAAACCCATGGCAGCCAATATTAACCAACTTATTATTGTGTCTGCCGTTCAGCCCACCCCAAACCCCTACCTGATTGATCGCTACCTGATAGCGGCCGAAAACCTGCCGGCAACACCGATTATTTTACTGAATAAAACGGACCTGCTGGATGAAAAAAATACAGACAGCATTAAACAGCTGATTAAAGATTATCAGTCCATCGGCTATAAAGTCATCTCCGCCAGCAAGGTTACAGACCAAGGCTTTGACGCTTTATCGAAAGCCTTAAAAACACATATCAGTATTTTTGTCGGCCTCTCAGGGGTGGGTAAATCCTCCCTGATTAACCAGTTGATACCTGAGTTAAATATTCGCGTGGGGGAGCTTTCAGAAGCCAGCGGTGAAGGCACCCACACCACAACCAGCTCAACTTTATATACATTACCCTGTGATGGAAAATTAATTGACTCACCCGGCGTGCGGGATTTTGGTTTATGGAACACCTCCGCTGAAGATATTCTTTACGGCTTTATCGAACTCAGGGATTATATCGGACACTGTAAATTCTCAAACTGCAGCCACCAGCATGAACCGGGCTGCGCTATTTTACAGGCACGAGAAGATGGAAAAATAAGCCAACAGCGATTTAATAATTACCAGAAAATATTACAGGAATATGCCGGTTAGGACATCACCTTAAATTGCACACCTGACTATACCAAAGCATCACTCCTTTGCGTCCTGCAATCGCGATATTAGTGCGTCCCTGCACGTCTTCGTTTCTTTGCGTCCTGCAACCGCGATATTAGTGCATCCCTGCACGTCAACTAAGGACTCGCCATTTGTGCTCTTTTTGATTACCTCATCTGAACTTCCAGGGGTGCAAATTATGGTGTAGCACCATCACCGAATGGGTGACTTGCACTGAGTAAAAATAGCTAATATTCTCAAATACTTACAGTGCATTTGTGCGGTTAACTGATTAATTTAGGTTGAATGGCGTAATGAAAAAAAGCCTATTTATCGCCATGGAGGGTGGGTAGCTAGAAAATGCAGGAGCCATTTTCTACCACCTTATGGGTGATGAGCGTTTTTTTCATATAGCCAGACAAGCCAAGGGCTTACGCAGACTTTTGCGATTCAACTGATTTTTCCAGGTTTATTCATTGGGCCTTTTTCGATTTGCGTTTTTGCTTAAAAAACGCCTGCAGCACTTGCCGGCATTCAGTTTCCATCACACCACCCTGCACTTCAATTTTGTGATTATGAAGAGCATTATGAATTAAGTTAATGGCACTGCCGGTGGCTCCGGTTTTAAGGTCCGCCGCGCCAAATACCAGCCGGTTTATTCTGGCATGCACCATTGCGCCCACACACATGGAACAGGGCTCAAGCGTGACATACATTGTGGTATTGATTAAACGATAATTTTTTAGCGCACTGCCGGCATTTCGAATTGCTATTATTTCAGCATGGGCCGAGGGGTCGTGGCACTGTATAGACTGGTTCCAACCTTCGGCTATCAGCTCATTGTCTTTGACAATGATTGCCCCCACGGGAACTTCATCTGCGGCTGCGGCTTTTTCAGCGAGCTGAATAGCCTGTTGCATCCAGTGTTTATCGCTTGCCTGCATATCAATGGAAAGCAGCTGACACAGAAGTACAAAAACGCAGAGGTATTTCTATAACGAAATTAAAATTTCCACAGCTCTGCATCTGTGTCCGCATTTTAAATTATTCCCACTCAATGGTACCCGGTGGCTTACCGGTTATATCGTAAACTACCCGTGAAATACCATCGACTTCATTAACAATTCTACGGCATACCAAATCAAGAAAATCATAGGGCAGATGCGCCCAGCGTGCGGTCATAAAATCGATGGTTTCAACAGCCCTTAGTGCAACCACCCATTGATAACGACGCCCATCACCGGTCACACCCACTGATTTCACCGGCAGAAAAACCGTAAAGGCCTGCGAAACCCCGTGATATAAATCGTGACTGTATAGTTCTTCAATAAAAATATGGTCGGCCAGGCGCAGGGTATCGGCATATTCTTTTTTTACTTCACCTAATATGCGCACACCCATTCCCGGGCCCGGGAATGGGTGACGATAAACCATGTCATATGGGAGCCCGAGCTCAACACCTATTTTTCGCACCTCATCTTTAAATAATTCACGCAATGGCTCACACAGTTTCAGCTTCATATAATCGGGTAAACCACCCACATTATGGTGCGATTTAATTAAATGCGCCTTACCTGTTTTTGAACCGGCAGATTCAATCACATCGGGGTAAATCGTACCCTGTGCTAGCCATTTGGCATTATCCAGTTTTGCGGCTTGCTCTTCAAAAATATCGACAAATAAATTACCGATCGTTTTTCGCTTGTCTTCCGGGTCTGCTTTGCCTTTCAGTGCGTTCAAAAAACGCGCTTCGGCATCCACTCGAATCACTTTCACACCCATATGATCGGCAAAGGTTTTCATTACCTGATCACCTTCCTGGTAGCGCAATAATCCGTTGTCAACAAACACACAGGTTAATCGCTCACCTATCGCACGATGCAACAATGCCGCCACAACCGAAGAGTCCACACCACCGGAAAGCCCCAGCAAAACTTCATCTTCTGCAACCAGTTCATGTATTTTTTTTATGGAATCTTCAACAATATTATCGGCTGTCCATAAGTTTCCGCAGCCGCAAATTTCATGGGCAAAGCGCTCTATAATTCTCTGCCCCTGATTGGTGTGAGTCACTTCCGGATGAAACTGCACGCCATAAAATTGTTTTTCTTCATTGGCTATTCCTGCCACCGGCGCTGAATCAGTGGATGCCATGAGTTTAAAACCTTCTGGCATTTTAACCACTCGATCCCCATGACTCATCCACACATCGAGAATACCATAGCCCTCTTCGGTGATATGGTCTTCAATATCTTTTAATAAAACCGTATGCCCTCGGGCGCGTACTTTGGCATAACCGTATTCGTGGGTATCGGCATTTTCAACCTGCCCCCCCAGCTGCGCAGTCATGGTTTGCATGCCATAACAGATACCCAGTACCGGTACACCTAATTCAAAAACCACCTGAGGTGCCAGTGGTGCTTCCTCGTCGGTGACGGTTTCAGGGCCACCAGATAATATAATACCGCGTGGTTTAAAGGCGCGAATATCTGCCTCGCTCACATCCCAGGCGTACAGCTCGCAATAAACACCCGCCTCACGAATGCGTCGGGCAATCAGCTGCGTATACTGTGAACCAAAGTCGAGAATTAAAATACGATCTGTATGAATATTTTGTGTGGTCATTACTTTGATCTTGATGGATTTTTTGACACAGAGACGCAGAGGCATAAAGATTCATGGATACGCATCATGCCTGTATCAGAAACCCAATGTCTTTGTGTTCTACAAAGTCACTGAATTCCCGTTAGAGGCAAATGAGAATAACACATTAAAAAACCTCTGTGCCTCCACGCCTCTGCGTCAGGTTTTTAAAAAACATTATGTACGGTAATTAGGTGCTTCTTTGGTAATCGTCACATCATGCACATGGGATTCTTTCATGCCTGCACCGGAAATACGCACAAATTCAGGCTTTGTACGCATTTCAACCAGGTCGGCACAACCCACATAGCCCATACTGGAGCGTATACCGCCTAACAGCTGGTGCACAATGGCAGACAATGGTCCTTTATAAGGCACCCGGCCCTCGATACCTTCCGGCACCAGCTTTTCAGCACCGACATCCTTATCCTGAAAATAGCGATCACTGGAGCCCTGCTCCATAGCGGCAATAGACCCCATGCCTCGATACGACTTATAAGAACGCCCCTGAAACAAAATAACCTCACCCGGTGCTTCTTCTGTGCCCGCCAGTAATCCACCCACCATGACACAGTAGGCACCGGCAGCCAGTGCCTTGGCGATATCACCAGAGTAGCGAATACCGCCATCTGCAATCAGCGGTACGCCACTGCCTTTTAATTCTTTCGCAATATTAGACACCGCTGTAATCTGCGGTACACCCACACCGGCAACAATACGGGTGGTACAGATAGAACCCGGGCCAATGCCCACCTTAACGGCATCGGCTCCCGCGTCCACCAGATCACGTGCGGCGGAAGCGGTAGCGATATTACCGCCAATCACCTGCACCTGCGGAAAATTTTTCTTCACCCAGGCGACCCGACTAATTACGCCCTGGGAATGACCATGAGCCGTATCAACGACAATTACATCCACGCCTGCAGCGGCCAGCGCAGTCACCCGGTCTTCAGTATCAGCGCCGGTACCCACCGCCGCGCCAACACGCAAACGACCCAGATCATCTTTACAGGCATTAGGGAAGTCATCGGATTTTTGCATATCGCGCACGGTAATCATGCCGCGCAGATGAAAAGCATCGTTAACGACCAGTATTTTTTCAATCCGGTGTTTGTGCAACAGACTGAGTACTTCTCCTCGCTCAGCCCCCTCTTTTACCGTCACCAGCTTTTCTTTAGGTGTCATCACACTGGTCACCGGCTTATCCAGCTCGGTTTCAAAGCGACGATCACGGGAGGTAATAATACCCACCAGTTCTTCACCATCGACAACCGGCAGGCCAGAAATTTTATTATTTTCAGTTAAGGCCATCACCTCGCGAATGGTGGTTTGCGGTGAAACGGTTATCGGCTCGCTGATCACACCGGATTCATATTTTTTTACAATACTTACATTTTTTGCCTGCATTTCAACCGACATATTTTTATGTAATATGCCAATACCGCCTTCCTGAGCCAGTGAAATAGCCAGGCGATGCTCGGTAACCGTATCCATGGCCGCGGAAATAAGCGGTATATTCAGCTTTATATTTCGTGTAATTTGAGTGCCCAGCGCAACTTCATTGGGCAGAACCGTAGAGTGGGCGGGGATCAGCAGCACATCATCAAAAGTGAGTGCTTCCTGGGCTATTCGCATATCGGCTCCTGTTTTATAAGGTTAATCGAGCTATTATATAAGGAAACACTGAATAATTCACCCTGATTTTAAATATCAAACAGCACAGCACATTAATCAGGCTTAATCATTCCGGTTTCGAAAATTACACTTGAAACCATTGATTCCTGAGTTACAATCACTCTCTGATTGTATTAATCATGCTCGGAATTCAAATTACAGGGAAAATAAGTAATAAAAACACATTTAATGGGGACACTATGAACCACACGAAACTATTTGCCGGCCTTTTACTGGCAGGCACTATAATAACTGGCTGCGCTAACTCAGGATCAACCGTTGCAAATGAAACAGCAACACCGTCTTCATACCAGGCGGCGCTGACAGACGCCCAATCAGCGCTTAAAAAAGCAAAAAAAGCCAATTACGAGTGGCGAGACAGTGGAAAAATGCTAAAAAAAGCAGCTAAAGCAGCCAAAGCAGGTGATTATGAAACCGCAGTCAAGCTGGCTAAAAAAGCACAACGCCAGGGAGAAATGGCTCTGGTACAGTCTAAAGAACAGGCAAATGCCGGTCCCAGGCCTTAAACTTTCTGAAAGCCTGCCTACAAACAGGTATTGAAATCGTTCGTCAGCCGCACTGTTTCTGCTTTTGACGAACGATTTTTCCAAAACAATATTCCAATTCCCCGCTGATCCAACTATCATCTCCCCCATGATCGAAGCATCACAACCCAAGCGTACCGTTTACTCTGTCAGTGAACTCAATAGCACTGTTCGGCGTCTGCTCGACAGTCAGTTTCCCCTGCTGTGGATTGAAGGCGAAATATCCAATCTGGCTCAACCTGCCTCGGGGCACATCTACTTTACCCTGAAAGACACAAAAGCTCAGGTCCGTTGCGCCATGTTTAAAGGCCGCAGACAACTGCTGAACTTTAAACCTGAGAACGGCCAGCAAGTGCTGATCCGCGCCAAGGCAGGCTTATATGAAGCCAGGGGTGAGTTTCAGCTTATAGCAGAGCACATGGAAGAAGCGGGTGACGGCGCTCTACGCCGAGCGTTTGAAATACTCAAAGCCAGACTGACTGAAGAGGGCCTGTTTGATCACAGCCTGAAACAGCCCCTGCCCGAGCTACCACGCTGTATCGGCGTTATTACATCTGCCACCGGAGCCGCGATTCGCGATGTTTTGAGCGTATTAAAACGGCGCTTTCCGTCCATTCCTGTGCAGATATACCCTGTTGCTGTGCAGGGGAAAAATGCCGCCCCCGAGATATCAAAGGCTCTCTACCGGGTATCTAAAAGCAAAAACTGTGATGTTATTTTGCTGGTGCGAGGCGGCGGCTCTCTGGAAGATCTGTGGGCCTTTAATGAAGAGCAGGTGGCCCGTGCCATTGTATTGTGTGATATTCCTGTTGTCAGCGGTGTCGGCCATGAAACAGATGTCACCATCGCCGACTTCACCGCTGACCATAGAGCCGCCACGCCATCCGCAGCGGCTGAACTGGTCAGCCCTGATCAGCAAACTTTTTCACACCGGATACAGTCATTTCAACGTCAGCTGATACGCCAGATGCAAAACCAGCTGAGCTATCTGAATGAGCAGGCCAGCTGGCTGCAGAACCGCCTGAAAATGCAACACCCTAACAATCAGTTAATGCAGCAGAACCAGCAACTGGATGACTTAAACCTGCGTTTACAAAGCGCTTTTCAAAGCCTTCTTGCTGATAAAAAACACGACTTAAAATACAGCCTGCAAAGCCTCATTAACAGTCGCCCGGATCAGTTTATCGATTACCAGAAAGCCCAGCTAGAAGACCTGACAGGCAGACTCGTCTATATGTCAGAACTCAGCATCGAAAATAAACGCCAGCAACTCGCCAACCTGTCACACACACTACAGGCCATCAGCCCACTCAATACCCTGTGCCGTGGTTACAGCATTTGCCGTGACGCTACAAAAAAAACCATTATGAGCAGCAAGCAGTTAAAAAAAGGCGACATTTTGCTCACCCAGTTAAATGACGGTGAAATTACCAGCAAGATAGAAAAAATCAAAATTAACTAATACTTTCAATAGTTTAATCTAAAATAAATAGTCTATAATAGACAGATAAAGAGCCAAAACAGTCACATTTTTATTTTCAATTTATTTTATTTCTCGCATATTGCCGACAAAAGGGGTAAGTTACTGGGTTTTATTGGCTTGGTTGCTTGCCCACAGGTAATTTGCCCGGCACTAAACATATAGATAATCGGAGATCTCGATGCCAGAAAATACGGCACCCATACACGGTTCCAAGCCTTATAAAGAGAAAAAAGGCGAAGAATATATGAATGAAGACCAACAGGTACACTTTCGCGAAATTTTAAATGCCTGGAAAGCAGAATTAATGCAGGAAGTTGATCGCACAGTAGACCATATGAAAGATGATGCGGCGAACTTTCCCGACCCCGCAGACCGCGCATCACAGGAAGAAGAGTTCAGCCTGGAATTACGTACCCGTGATCGTGAGCGCAAGTTAATTAAAAAAATTGACGAAAGCATCACCGAACTGGATGCAGGTGATTACGGCTACTGTGAAACCTGCGGCGTAGAAATAGGCATTCGCCGCCTTGAAGCTCGCCCCACTGCCACCCAGTGTATCGATTGCAAAAGCCTGGATGAAATTAAGGAAAAGCAGAATAAAGGCAAGTAAGTTTTTATATGAACTAAAACCCGGAATTAAAAACCAGGGGAAAAGCTTTCGCCGCAAATGCACACAGAAACAGACTGAGAAGCTGGTAGTGCGCGCAGGCATACAAACAAAAAAATAGCGTCTATTTGCGTTCATTCGCGGAAAATTGCTCTTGACTTCAACTCCCTCAAAATACCCGATAAATTATCGGGGGCGTTTCGCACCCTCGCCCACCGGCCCTCTACATAAAGGCTCTCTGGTTGCGGCTGTTGCCAGTTATCTGGATGCCAGGGCACACAATGGCGAGTGGCTGGTTCGCATGGAAGATGTGGATGAACTGCGCAATGTAAAAGGCGCTGCCGAGACTATTTTACACAGCCTGGAAGCCTATGGTTTTGAGTGGGACGGGAGCATTTTATTTCAAACCGAAAGAACGCAAGCCTACACTCACGCACTGCAAATCCTGCAGAATCAGCAACGAATATATCCCTGTACCTGCAGCCGAAAAAACCTTAAAAACAAAGCAGAGAACAATAAAATAGAGACCGGCAAGCTTGGCTACATATATCCCGGCTTCTGCGCTGAAAATCATTTTTCTGACGTCAAGCCCGGCGAATACGCCATTCGCATCAAAGTACCCGAGCAAGATTATGCATTTAACGACAGACGACTCAATCACATCAGGCAAAATTTAAAAAAAGACTCCGGAGACTTTATTATCCGGCGACGGGACCGTTTATTTGCCTACCAGCTAGCCGTTGTAGTAGACGATGCATTTCAGAATATCACCCATGTGGTGCGCGGCGTCGACCTGCTCGATTCAACATCACGGCAAATTTTTCTGCAACAGTGTTTAAGCTACCCCGAACTGGAATATGCACACATACCTCTGATTATTCATCAAAACGGTGACAAGCTGAGCAAGCAGACCGGCGCAAAAAGCATTGGTGATAAAGCAGACATACCTTTACTGGTGGATTGCCTGAAATTTCTCGGTCAGAACCCGCCTGAAGAACTCTCAAAGGAATCTTTAGCCAATGTATGGCGCTGGGCGATGGATAACTGGAAACTTAATATTTGCTAGCTTAAGCAGTATGACATTTTCACAACAGGCATGAGCTGCAATCAACATATCATTTGGCCAATAGGTGCACCTCTTTTTTCAAGAGAATTGTGAATCGCAGCAGAGTGCCGATCAACCGGCTCGCCACAGGGTAAAACATCTATATAGGAGAATATGACGCCAGTTGCCGTGATGCCTTTTTCTGAGCAGTAAAGCGCAATTCACAGGCAACAATAATACTTGTAAATATACGTTCTTCACCTTGCTGACTGATTTTTTCAAATACTTTACCCTGTGGATGTCGGATCAAACCCGATAAAATATTAGTATCCAGAAGAAATCGCGGGCTCATAACTCAATATCACCCAGAGGAATAACGCCTGAATCCACATCGGAGAAGTCCTCATTCAGCGGCTCCAGCTGTGACAATATATCCAGCAAACTTTGTTTTTTTGCAGACTCTATATAACATGGGCACACCCAGAAGCACACTTTATCGCGTCCAACGGATTAATTTAGGATAATACCTATGAAACCCATACACGCATCCATAATAAACGAAATCGAATCTTGACATTAACGAAGTACAAGTTCAATATTGTATAACATGTGGATAAACAGAGAAATTAACCAGCAAATTCAAGAAGCTACAGACACCAGACCCTGTGTACTACTTACGGGTGCTCGTCAAACAGGCAAATCTTCCTTACTGGAAAAGCATTTCCCAGAATATAGTTATGTTAGCCTTGATTTGCCCAATCTGGCCTCCGAGGCAAAAGAAAATGGGGGGTACTTCCTGGAAAAAAACGCCCCGCCCATTATTATTGATGAAATTCAGTATGCCCCTGAACTATTTCGTTTCCTTAAAATAGAAATCGATAAGAATCGCCATGAATTCGGGCGCTATTTAATAACCGGCTCACAGAAATTTTCCCTGATGAAAGGTGTTAACGAAAGCCTGTCGGGGCGCATTTCAATTTTTGAATGCCACTCACTTTCGATTCGTGAGATCTATAATCACAGTAAACTCACATACACAACCCGTCAAATTCTGCAATGGATGATTCAGGGTGGCTATCCCGAAATTCATGCCTACAATCTTAAACCTGAAAGATTTTATGCAGACTATCTGGTCACCTATCTGGAAAGAGATGTCAGGCAACTGGTTAACATTAAAGACCTTTCAATCTTTGATAAATTTTTACGTCTGCTTGCTCTTAGATCCGGGCATGTTCTATCCATGAACTCACTTGCCAGTGATGTGGGGGTTAGCTCACATACCATTAAAAGCTGGATATCCATTCTTGAAGCAAGCAATATCATTTACCTGCTAAAGCCCTTTTATAATAATTACGGGAAAAGACTTATAAAATCCCCTAAATTATATTTTCTGGATACGGGCTTATTATGCTTTCTTAGCGGCTTACACAATACATCTACATTGGAAAACAGCTCGTTGCTAGGCAGTTTTTTTGAAACGCTTGCACTTGGGCAACTGATAAGAAATTTCTGCAATAAAGGCCTGGCTATAAACTTATATTACTTCAGGGACAACCAGGGAAATGAAATTGATTTCATTATACCGGAAGGTGAAAAAGTCAACTTATATGAATGCAAATGGAAGCTTCAAAGCGGCCAGCCTCCAAAAAATATTTCTAAAATCAAATCTATTTTTGGTGAGAACAATGTGAAAATGAGTAAAATCATCACCAGCAGTTATACTATTGAACAAATTGAAAAGGATTGTTTTGTAACGAATTTAATTGACCTATGAGCGGTATTGTTCGAGTCTGGAGACAAATTCTGTGCTCCCCCCGTGGATCTTGTCTATAAGCACAAAAAACACTCGTCTGCAAATGAAACCCATACACAGCTTCATTTGCAATATATTTTAAGGTATCCTCCCTACTACAATACAATGGTACAAATGATAAACGGAGCCAGCGACCATGCCCGATAACAATATTGATTCTGTTCTAGTAGAAGAGCGTGAATTTCCACCTTCAGAAGAATTTATTGCTAATGCCCGTATAAAACAGGCTGAATTTGATTCACTGCACAAATCGGCAGAAGATGACTATGAAGGGTTCTGGGCTCAACAGGCCAGAGAAATGCTGGACTGGCAGACCCCCTTCAGCGAGGTGCTTGATAATAGCCATGCGCCTCACTTTAAATGGTTCGCCGATGGCAAGCTTAATATCACCCACAACTGTATTGACCGCCACCTGGCCGATAAAGCCGATAAAACCGCCATTATCTTTGAAGGCGAAAAAGGCGATACCCGCCATATCACCTATCAACAACTCAGCCACGAAGTCAACCAGTTTGCCAATGCCTTAAAAGCGCAGAATATTCAGTCCGGTGACCGCGTGGTTATTTATATGCCCATGACACCTGAAGCGGTCATTGCGATGCAGGCCTGTGCTCGCATTGGCGCAGTCCACTCCGTGGTATTCGGTGGATTCTCTGCCGAATCGCTGCGTGACCGTATCAATGATGCCGGTGCCAGAATGCTTATAACCGCTGATGGCGGCCACCGCGGCGGTAAAATTGTTGAATTAAAAAGCGCCGCCGATAAGGCCTTACAGGGCGGATGCCCGAGCATTGAATCGGTTATCGTGCTGCAGCGCACGCAACACGATATTCCCATGCAGGCGGGCCGCGATATCTGGTGGCATGATGCTGTAGCCGGCCAGAGTACCGAATGCGAGCCTGAATGGGTTGGCGCTGAGCACCCCCTGTTTCTGCTCTACACTTCAGGCTCCACCGGCAAACCCAAAGGCATACAACACTCCACTGCAGGCTATTTGCTGGGAGCCGTCAGCTCCTGCAAGTGGGTATTTGATTTAAAAGACAACGACGTATTCTGGTGCACCGCCGATGTTGGCTGGATTACCGGCCACACCTATGTCGCCTATGGCCCACTGGCCGCCGGTGGCACCATTGTCATTTATGAGGGTGCCCCCACCGTACCGGATGGCGGGCGTTTCTGGAAAATATGCGAGACCCATAAAGTCAGTATTTTCTACACCGCGCCCACCGCCATTCGTGCACTCATGAAGCTGGGCGATGAATTCCCCAATCAATACAACCTGTCCTCTATTCGCCTGCTGGGCACCGTGGGAGAACCCATTAACCCTGAAGCCTGGATCTGGTACCACGAAGTGATTGGCAAAAAACGTTGCCCAATTGTAGACACCTGGTGGCAAACGGAAACCGGGGCCAATATGATTGCACCGATACCCGGTGCCGTCACCACAAAACCCGGCTCCTGCACACTGGCACTGCCCGGTATTGATGCCGATGTCGTCGATGAAGATGGCAACAGTATTACTGAAGCCAATAAGGGAGGCTATCTGGTGATTAAAAAGCCCTTTCCTTCACAGTTGCGCACAATATGGGGAGATGATCAGCGATACATTGAAACCTACTGGCCAAAATTTGGCGGTAAATACTACCTGGCGGGAGACTCTGCCCGTAAAGACAAAGATGGCTATTTCTGGATTATGGGGCGCATTGATGATGTATTAAATGTCTCCGGACACCGACTCGGCACCATGGAGGTTGAATCGGCTCTGGTTGCCCATAAAGACGTTGCAGAAGCAGCCGTAGTGGGCTTTCCCCATGAGATAAAAGGTGAGGCTATATTTGCCTATGTCGTATTACGGGGCAAACGCCCTGAGGGCGGCATTGATGAAACACTAACAAAAGAACTGCGGGCCTGGGTAGGGGAACAGATAGGCCCGATAGCAAAACCGGATCAGATTCGGTTTTCTGATAATTTACCCAAAACTCGCTCCGGAAAAATTATGCGTCGCTTATTGCGCAATATTGCCAGAGGCGAGGCAATCACCTCTGACACCTCAACCCTGGAGAACGAGGACATATTACTACAGCTTCAGGGCAAAGCATAAGAAACAACAAATGTCCGTTAAGTGGAACAGCAGCAGGAGAAAAACAGCGGATTACACAAACTGTAATCTGCCTTCTCCTGCTTCAAAAGAACAGAAAAAACCTAGGGCGTATCTCTAATCATTTCCGGGCAGTCCACCACATTACAGTCAATAATATCATCTTCGCTGCGGTCTTTATTTTCTATGGCTTTATCCCGTTTCTGGTTATATTCATCCATGTCTTGCCATCCGCCGACCTGCACTTTATATTCACGTTTGCTAATCGGCCCTTTAGCTGTGCCAGAACATGCTATAAGAGTACCAAGCAGCATTAATATTATAAATAAACGTTGCATGCCTCGCATGATTGTTGTCCTGTAGTTATGAGTTTTAATAGCACCCCATGTTAACAGATAAAAGCACCATTGAAGTCATCAAAAAGTCCCGCAAGCTGGTGACTATTTTATTTTCAGATATAGAACATTCAACTCGGCACTGGGAACGCAGAGGCGACATTGATGCCAGAATGCTGCTTGACCGTCATAACCGCCTGCTTTTTCCCATCATCCGAAAATACAGGGGTAAAATCATAAAAACCCTGGGGGATGCCATTATGGCCTCCTTCAACATTCCGGAAAATGCGCTTAAAGCCGGCATTGCAATACAGCAACGGCTGGCCGAAGAGCGTAAAAAAGACCCGTATTTCAGCCTGCGTATGCGTATTGGCATACACACCGGTACCGGGATTGTAGAGTATGATGATATTTTCGGTGACGTCGTAAATGTTGCTGCCAAGGTTGAAAGCTCAGCGAATGCTAACCAGATATTAATTACCCAGGCAACCGTTGCCCGCATAAAACAGCAGAAATTTAAACTCAGTCCCGCAGAAGACTTAAGGCTCACAGGAAAACGCAAACTGATCCCGCTGTTTTCCTGTGACTGGGAGGCACATAAAAACCTGACCTTCAATATAAGGCCCGATTCCATACTGCCATTGCTAAAACGACAGAAACTCGAGTTAATCAGCTATGTTTGCATGGCACTCTTTGCACTTTTTTTCACCTACCAGCACTACCTGCGCTTTTTACTGGCGGATATTGGGCTGTCATTTGGTGGTTTTGGATATATCCCCCACCTGCCATCTGATTACCCGGTCATTTTATCATTACAGACACTCACTCTCGTCGGATTTGCATATTACCTGTTACGCATCGATTTTATATCCCGCACCATGCTCCGTCTGCTCAGCGGTTCTTTTGGCGCAGGACTGGCGCTGTTGCTGTTTGCCAGTTTTAACCACTACTTCGACCTGCCCTTTAAAAAACGTTGGCATGAACCGCTGTACATGTCCAGAAACACATTTGTTGAAATACTAAAAGACAAAACACCGCTTAAAGAAAAACCAGATCCACAATCACTGGTTATTGATATTTTACCCCGAAAAGAATTTTTTACTTATAAAAAATCTAAAATTAGAAATGGCTTACGCTGGGATCAGGTTAAACTCAGCGACAATAAAACAGGCTGGATTCCCAGTAAAATATTGCCTGCGTTCGGTGTTGCCGAGGAAAAACTGACCCGCACAAAAAAATTTACATTTAAGTACTCTGACTTATATGGTTTAATTACAGGTATACTGGCGTTTATCTGGGGTTATATGAGTTTCAGAATCCGCCCGGGGTAATAACTGACATAAAGCCCGCTGATAAAATACATAATAAGACTAAAAACAGCCCTGCTCACCAAACACCCGGTTAATAAAGGCACCCATATGTATAAACCGTTTCTTTATTTCATATCAATTAGCAGCACAGTCATACTCACGGCCTGCAGCCTGCCAAGCCATATTCGAAGTGTAAGCCCCTACTTTGATGGCAGCCTTAAATTTAATGGTGAAGCCGTAAAAAATGCTAAAATAATGCTCAGCATCAGTGCCGATGATCCGCTTTGCTTTAAAGCAGTAGAAACAACCTATACCAATGATCAAGGTCACTTCAGCATTAAACCTGCCACAGAAACCCACAAATATAAGCCTTTTTTAAACTATGAATTCGATGAATGGGTTATTTGTGCCAAATATAACAATCAACGATACAGCCTGCATGCCAATAATCGATACAGCTCGAGCAGCGATTCTGATTCACTACCCGCTGACTGCGGCCCGGATTGCACCGTCACCGGTGATCAGAAAAACAACTTCTACTATGAAGGTAAAGAAGGCTCTGATAATGTCACAGGTTCAACTCGCCTTGAATGCGACCTTGCACTAAGCCCCGCGTGCAAGGCCGCCCACTAATAATGCCGCCTGGCCAGATACCACCGGCTGTTGTCGGGTACGCAGACCGGCTAACTTGAAAAGCGCTTCCAGGTGAGCTATATCTTCTGAACATATATGAGGAGGTATGGTGCTAACCGATTTTTTCAGACATACAGCTGCCACTGTTTTTATACTTAAATGCACACTGTTTTCAGCTTTTTCTCAAGCTGAAGCAACATCTGTGCACCTGTCTGTTATCACCTCTGCCAACCCTCAGAGCAATGCGCTTCAGTCATTTATTATCACCCCGGAAAACGCGTTACTAAAAGAAGGCATTAAACATGCAAGCAAACAACAGACCATTGGCCAACAGACACCTTTTGTTATTGAGTACACCCAAAAAGCAGAAAAAAACCAGCAGTTACAGTGGCAGATAAAAGTTGCAGATAAACAGCACGGCACCATTAACGTACTCTCTGAATTTAAGGGCAAGGGGCGCATGTTAAACTCCGGCTTTAAATGGCAGTCATCAAAACTTGACGGCTCAGTAAAAAACCGGCAACGGCTGGTATTCAGACCCCGCTCATTCAAGCATCAGCCCTCTATATATAAAAAAGGCAAAGGCCCCGGTGGCCAGCGTAGAAAATACGGCGGCGGAACACGAAACATTAATGAACTCAAATACAACCCTGAATTTGGTTATATTGTTACACTGAGCATACTGGATAAAGATAAAATAATATCGAACCATAAAACCCATTTAAAAATGGATTATAAAGACATGATTCGTCAGGAATACATTAATCACTATGATATCAAACGCTATGGCCGGGGGAAAAACGGACACATACCCATACCCAAACGAGATGAAATTTCCGACATACCCGAAAAACCCCGCAGTCTGAAGGGCAACCCGCTAACTGAGAGCAAATACGGCCTTATCATCAATGATGGCCTGCTGGGGCTGGCCGATAAAATTAACAGTGCGTACCAGAACAAACTCAGGCACTACAAAGAAACAGGGGCATTAAAAGACCTGCAAAAAAACAAACTCAAAATACCCAACAATAAACTGTGGCTCACCAGCGGCTGGCGCAACCCGGAAAGAAACGAATGGTACAGCAATGCCGTTAACGGCATTCATCAACGCGGTGGTGCAATTGACCTTGTTATTATGGCCCCATCAAACTCACTGGAAGCGGCTATCGGCTACTGGATACTGTGGCAGGCATTGCAACAGAAAAAGTCAGAGATAAATGCCTTCTGGCAACTTGAAACCAATGGCAGACCAATGACCACACGTGAATTTAAACAGGATATCGAACCGGCAAATGGCATCCCTGATGCTTTCGATAAAGCTGACCACCTTCATGCTAATGTTCTTTACTAAACATATTAAAATTTGTTTTATCAGAATCAAACTGATTAAAAACAAACTCAATCAAACGTTACTCTTTAGTAGCATTTTACTCATCGGCAGCATCAGCGCAGGATCGGCTGACACAGAGTTTGAAGAGTATTTTTTATTGTCCCCACCCGTCAGCAAACTGATCGCCAATAGAATTACCACATATTATAGTGAAGATATAACTTCACCTCCTGAGCTACAGAAAAAAGAACTGCTTAAATTTCAGAAAACACTGGAATTAGAAAAAAACAAACAAAAGAAACGTTCTGCCTACTGGTTTATCAAAGGCCTCAACCATCGAAATCTGGCTGCGCTTTACAGTGAATTAAAAGAGCCCTCACTTGCAGATATTCAAACGAGCCGTAAAAACATCGCCTATAAAAACGCACTTGAACTGGACAGCAAAACTCCACATAAACTCAGCGCCGTTATCTACAGCACCATGAAATATGGGCTGCCTCAGGACTTAAAAATAACCGCCACCCAGGGAGAAATATCACAGGGTGGAAAAGGCGATAATGACAGTTATTACTGGTATCTGCACTGGAGTAATATTGATCAGCTGCAAAAAGCCGGTCGTGAAGATGAAGCTAAAGAAGCTTATAAAAAAATGCAGAATGAACTAAAAAACAGCGATATGGATATGTCTGTTTATAAAACCATGAACAAACAGATTGAAACGAAGACGCTTAAATTAGAGCGTAAAAAAACCACCACAAAACCTGAAAAGAAAAAGAAAAAACCTGAAAAAAAGGGCACAGCTTCAAAATCAACTCTGGATAAAAAATATATCATTATTTATATAATATCGACTCTTTCCATACTTGCACTTGTTATTGTTACGGTTATCGAGATAAAGAAAAAACGAAATTAAAACGGACCAAGCAACTCATAAATTGACCCACCTGCCTTCGTAGAGCAGACAGAGTGTGCGCACAATTTAAAGCAGCCTATACATCACTCCCGCTATTAGCCCTGCTAATCCCCTCATAACAAACAACAGGCCTCACCAGCCTGCGTCAGGCACAAGCATTCCAAACTCAGACTTTTTCCCTTTTTTAATAAATTACCCCTCTCACACTCCCTCTGAAAATGAATTTCTGATACAGTAAAGCCAAACAACAATTAGAGGGTTACTATGCAATATTTTGATGTATTTAATGGCGATGCAGACGGGATTTGCGCTCTGCACCAGATGCGCCTTGCCACTCCATTAGAAAGCACATTAGTCACAGGCGTAAAACGTGATATCAACCTGCTGAAAAAAGTCCAGGCTGCAGCTGACGACCAGGTGCTGGTACTTGATATCTCACTGGACAAAAATCGTGACAACCTGAACAGACTATTAGAGCAGGGAACCAGTGTGCAATATTTTGACCATCATTTTGCCGGTGATATACCTGAAAACAAAAATCTACAGGCCAATATAAACACCGACCCCAACACCTGCACTAGCCTGCTGGTGAACGAACATTTAAAGCAGCAGTTTCTACCCTGGGCTATAACAGCGGCATTCGGCGATAACTTACACCAGTCAGCAAGAATTGCAGCAAAGCCTCTGGGACTGACTGACGCGCAGCTTGAACAGCTTGAGTTGCTCGGTACCTGCATAAACTATAATGGATATGGGTCATCATTAGAAGACCTGCTATTTACCCCCGAAACACTGTACCGAAAAATTAGCCAATACGAAAACCCATTTGAATTTATTGAAAAAGATGAAAACTACCAGACACTGGTTAGTGGCTACAAAGAAGATTTATCTCAGGCTGAACAATGTAAGCCTGCCCACGAAACCAGTAGCCACAGCATCAGTATTTTACCTGATGAAAAATGGGCCCGACGTGTCAGTGGTGTTTATGCAAATGCACTGGCCACCAATAACCCTGACCGTGCCCATGCCATGCTAACACAACAAAGTGGTGGCAGTTTTCTGGTGAGCGTACGTGCACCTTTAAATAATAAAACCGGTGCCGATGATTTATGCAGACAGTTTGAAACAGGCGGGGGACGCAAAGCTGCAGCCGGTATTAATAAACTACCCGACTCAGACTATGATACATTTGTGAATAAATTTACCCAGGCCTTTGGTTAAGACGGACCAGGGGAAATAGGCCGGTGGGAAAACAGGCAGGAGATAGAGCGCGATTCTGCGCCCTATCTCATTTACGCATAAACATTAAGGTTTTTTCTTCAACTGATCAATAGACTCATTAATCAAATCACGAAGCATTTCCAGCTCTTCTCGCGTACCGGTATAGAAAACACCCAAATCCTCTGCTCCATCCTTTTTACCAGCAATAATCAAACCGGGGGTTTTTTGATCAAAATACTGAATTGCACTCGTCATTAGAACTCTCCTGTTTATATTTGATATTAATCCAACTGATGTATTACTTGAAATATAACCACATGAAAACACAAAAGAACTTTGCATATGAAGGCTTGCCAACCAGGCTAAACAAAACTTTACAGATTCATAGTGTAGCCCATACAGGCCACTTCAGTGGAATAAATTATAAGATAGTTATTAAATATTTACTGATCATTTCATGACAATGAGTCATCTAACTGCGCCAGTTTTCTGTAAGCACACTTTATCTCAGCCGGCTTGCGCTACTGCACCCCGGGCTACATGGTAAAAAACCACTTCCAAATTGTTACTCTACGAGCGCGGCGGTTAGACGTTTCTGGCTTTTGTTTTCCGCTTAAACAAAAAACCTCACGTAACCGTAAGGTTTTTTATCAAAATTAACGCTTTACTCAGTCGTACGGATTTCGTAGCACAATCGTCTCATCCCGCTCAGGCCCAGTCGAGATAATATCCACAGGCACGCCCACCACTTCTTCCAGGCGATTTAAATAGTTTAGTGCGTTTTGTGGCAATTCATCCTTATTACGCACACCTACAGTGATTTCACTCCAGCCGGGCATTTCTTCATATACAGCCTCGCACTTTTCAATTGCATCGGCACCTACTGGTGGCAACACAAGTGTTTCACCCTGGTATTTATACGATGTGCATATTTTAAGTGTTTCAAGCCCATCCAATACATCCAGCTTGGTAATGCAAAGACCCGTAATACTATTAACCTGTGCGGCTCTACGCAGAGCAACCGCATCAAACCAGCCACAACGACGACTTCTGCCGGTGGTTGCACCAAGCTCATGGCCTTTTTCACCCAGAAACTGACCTATATCATCAAATAGCTCTGTTGGAAATGGCCCGGCACCCACACGAGTTGTATAGGCTTTGGTGATACCCAGAATATAATCCAGATCACACGGCCCCACGCCCGAACCGGTGCAGGCACCACCTGCGGTACAGTTTGAGGAGGTGACATAGGGGTAGGTTCCCTGATCAATATCCAGCAGCGTACCCTGAGCACCTTCAAACATAATATCGGCCCCTTCTTTACGCAAATTGAACAAAGTGGCCGGAATATCCGCAATCATCGAGATGATTTTATCCCGCATCCCCATAATTTCATCGAGAACGATCTGGTAATCAACCGCTTCAGCCTTGAAATAATGCACCAGTGCATGGTTATGATATTCCATAACACTCTGCAGTTTTTCCTTAAATGTTTCAACGTTGAGTAAGTCACCAACCCGCAGCCCACGACGCGACACTTTATCTTCATAGGCCGGACCAATACCACGCCCGGTTGTGCCAATAGCCTTTTTGCCACGAGCTATTTCACGGGCCTGATCCAGCGCAATGTGATAGGGCATAATTAAAGGGCAGGCTTCAGAAATTTTCAGCCGCTCACTGGCGGGCACACCCTCAGCTTCAAGCATCGCTATTTCTTCAAAGAGTGCGGAGGGTGACAGCACCACGCCATTGCCAATTAAGCACATCACGTTATCGCGCAATATTCCAGAGGGCACTAAATGTAAAACTGTTTTCCTGTCACCGATAACCAGCGTATGCCCCGCATTGTGCCCGCCCTGAAAGCGAACAACAGCTGCAGCACGATCAGTTAACAGGTCAACAATTTTACCTTTACCCTCATCGCCCCACTGACTTCCTAATACAACTACATTCTTACCCATTTTACTGTGCCTTATTTAAGGTTGAAAACCCACCTGAAGAGAGTTTCAAATTTTTTCACTGAATAATTCAGTTTCCAGAATAGTTAAGAAAACTCTGACTCATTCAGAGTTTTCGCAGTACAGGGATGTGCAGCCATTTTCAAAAACGATTAATTTTTTTCCTGCTCTAACTCGTCAGGGATAACGTATTCAGAGCACCTTTAAAAAACTAATGACTGACCTGCCACTTTCCTGAAACTTTTTGCAACGTTCTATTGCAGGCTATGTTAGCTGCATCAGCCTTTTGCCCTGGCAAAGCCTGAATCACAGTCTCACCCTGACTTCGCAGCTCGTTAATATACGACCATAACTCGGCATCATCATCAATGGGTGCGAGAATAGCATTTTTATCTGCTGCTACCGGCGTTTCGCCAGTCGATAAACTTAATAACGTTTTAATATCGGTACTAAATCCGGTTGCCGGTCGTGCACGACCAAACACCTTTCCAATATCATCATAACGTCCACCCCGTGCAATTTCCCGGCCCTCACCTGGCGTATAGGCCGCAAATAACATACCGGTATGATAATGGTAACCACGTAATTCTGACAGGTCAAAATGAATATCGATATCACCGACCCGTTGCTTAAACTGAGTAACCGCCTGCTGTAAGTAATTTAGCGCATTTTTCACTGAACTGTCGGCACCGGCAAACACCTGCTGGGCCTGTTGCAGGCAATTTTCACCACCATGCAGCTCCGGCAATGCATTTAACATATCGACAAGTTTTGCATCAATTGATTGCTGCGATAGAAATGCCTGGATTTCAGGAATCGCCTTACGCTGCATCATTTCAAACAATATCGCTTCCTGCTCTTCATTAAATCCGGCCTGCTTTGCCAGGCCTCGATAAATACCGACATGCCCAACATCGATTGATATTTCATCCAGCCCTGATGCCCTGAGCGTTTCAACCATCAGACACAGTATTTCCACATCACTTTCAATACCGTCATGACCATATAATTCAGCACCTACCTGAACAGGGCTACGGCTGCTGCCAAAACCATCGGCCATAGTATGCAACACAGTTCCCATATAAAACAGGCGATTAGGTGCATCACTTTTCATCTGGTGCGCATCAATTCTCGCCACCTGAGGCGTCATATCTGCTCGCAACCCCATCGACCGACCGGTTAGCTGATCGATTAGTTTAAATGTTTGCAAATCTAAGTCATGCCCCGTTCCGGTTAACAGGGAATCAATAAATTCAATCATCGGCGGCATCACAAACAGATAACCCCAGCCAGAATACAGGTCAAACAGCTTACGCCGCAGTGTTTCCAGTCGCGCAGCTTCAATGGGCAAGGCTTCTTCTATGCCCTGCGGCAACAACCAGCGATTGTTTGTTATATTGTTTTTTGTCATACTCTTTGCCAGAAAATACCCGATATAAAGTGACCGGATAATGAAAACCACTCAATAACGACTATCGTGTTAAATACAGAAAAACCACACCTGCCAGCATACTGGCAAGGCCAATAATACGCAGTGTTTTGTCTTCAAACTGACTGGCCTGCAACATTGTCTGCCGCCAGCCATCAGGGCTTATAAAAGGTAAAACGCCCTCTATTATAAGCACCAGTGCAAATGCACTGAATAAGTCATTCCAGGCCATTATCGCTCAACCATTATTACCCATCATCCAGCCCGCCGGTGATCAGCCTTCAATTCGGAAAGGCATTGCGTGCTCCCGCACAGTGCCGTGCTTCTGGAAAAATACCGTGTATCCATGCACACAAAAGCCGGGCATTTGCCCGGCGTTTGTGTGCCATCCTGCAGCTACTTAAGTTTACCCTGAGAAGACTTAAAATACTTAAAGAACTCAGAATCCGGTTCAAGCAGCATCACATCGCCTTTATTCGCGAAGGTGTTTTTATAAGCCTCCATACTCCTGTAAAAACGGTAGAAATCACGATCCCGAGTATAGGCTTTGGCATAAATTCGAGCTGAAAGTGCATCACCTTCACCTCGCATTGCCTCAGAATCACGGTAAGCTTCCGCCACCAGTATTCTGCTTTGAGCATCCGCATCTGCTCGAATACGGGTGGCTGATTCTTCTCCTTTCGAACGATGCTCACGGGCCAACCGTTCACGCTCGGTACGCATACGTTCATAGACGTTCTGGCTAATTTTATCCGGAAAATCGATGCGCTTAATGCGAACATCAACAATATCGATGCCCCACTCCTGAGCCTTCAGATCAATATCACTGGTCAGTAGCCCCATAATCTGCGAGCGATCCTGAGCAATGACGTCCTGTACGGTACGCTTGGCAAATTCATTTCGCAGGCCGTCATCCACCATTCGGTAAATCAACGAGGCCGCATTACTCTCACGCCCTCCGGAAGTAGCAATATAGTACTTGGCCTCATCTTCTATTCGCCACTTAACAAATGAGTCCACCACCATGTATTTCTTTTCTTTGGTAATAAAACGCACCGGGCGTTGATCAATAGTGAGAATACGACCGTCCAGTTTTTTAACGCTATTGATGGGTATGGGATATTTAAAATGCAGGCCAGGTTCATAACCCGTCTGTTTAATTTTACCAAATTCAAGAAGAATCGCTTTCTCACGTTTATCAACAGTAAACGTACACATGTAGACGACCACAAGCACAAAAACAGCAAAGATACCAAAAACTTTACCCATTATCTTGTCCCCCTGTCACGAGAAGAACGGCTTTTAAAATTTGTGTCATCAAAGTTTTTATTACGCACATCATCAATTAACCGACCCGCTTTCTGTACAGCATCACGACTGATATCCCGATTTTCCAGCATTTTATCCAGAGGTAAGTAAATCATATTATTGCCTCCCTCAACATCCACCATAATTTTACTGGCTTTAGACAGAACCGACTCAACGGTTTCAATATAAATACGATCGCGGGTAACAGCCGGTGCCTTACGATACTCAACATAGAGTTTTGTAAAACGCTGCGCATCACCTTCCGCTCTCGCTACAACTTCCTGTTTATACGCTCTGGCTTCTTCCAGCATCTGAGCGGCCTGGCCTCGGGCTGTTGGTAAAATTTCATTGCGATAAGCTTCCGCCTGATTTTTAAGTTTCACCTCATCTTCAACCGCCTGGGTCACATCATCAAATGAGGCCTTTACTGGCTCCGGCGGTTTGGCTTCCTGCATATTCACGCGCACAACCTCCAGGCCGGATTTATAGTTATCTATAATTTCCTGGATTGTTTCCTGTGTGCTGAGAGCAAGGTCTTCACGACCATCACCAAATACATAGTCCATGGTGCTGCGCCCTACATGCTGGCGCAAAGAACTTTCTGCCGCCTCAGCCAGTGTACGGATAGGATCACGCATATTGAAGAAGTAATCTTCTGCAGACCCCACCTTATACTGAACCGTAATTTCAATATCAATGATATTCTGGTCCTGTGTCAGCATCGTGCCTTTGTGTGCATATTCCTGAATATTACTCACATCAACCTTAAGCACCTGCTCAATGGGTGCCGGCATATGCCAGTGCAGCCCAGACTCTACCGTGTAAACATGGGCACCAAAACGCAGTACCACACCGCGCTCAGCTTCACCTATTTTATAGGTGCCCGTTAATAGCCAGATCACTAAACCTATAACCAGCAACACAATAATGGCGGCAGAGCTGCTGCCTGAGGAGTTGCGATTACCTCCACCTGAACCACCGCCAATAAAACCGTTCAGTTTGTCCATAAATTTTTTGAACACCTCATCAAGGTCTGGCGGTCCCTGATTACCACCACCATTCCCACGATTACCCCAGGGGTCTTTATTTTTATTTCCACCCGGCTCATTCCAAGCCATAGCGACTCCAGATATATATCATATTAAAAGAAAGCGGATTGTAACCCGTCTGTAACAGAAACAGAAGTCTGTGAGCTAATCCAGTTATGTTTAATGTTAAAAACAAGGCTAACACTCGCCAGATAAAGGGTATTTTAACTTGTATAAGCTTGTATAAAAACAGCTGTTGGGTCACTGTAGCAACTCAGAATGCCCTGCCTCACCCGGCCCTCGCCCCCCTGACCTCATAGCCTTCGGGCATCAGTAGCTGCTCTGCCACTGACTCACGGCTTGCCATCTGCAACAGATCGCGCCGTGATATATTAATCTGCAGAATAAACTGCCCGGCATCATCTATCTGCTCATGCTCCACCGCATTAATACCGTATAACAACGCCCGCACCCTTGCGTTTGCCGGTGTTACGTGCAGCTCACCTTTAACCTGGTCCTGCATAAAGTAGTCTGCCAGCACCTGATGAATCAGCTCCAGTCCCTGATTATTAATGGCTGAAACCCATATCCGCTTAACACGGCCATCATCATCCCGGTCAATTCTCGGCTCAATTTCCAGCCGATCTATTTTATTCATAATCTGAATTTGCGGCACCTCATCAGCACCGATTTCTCTCAATACGGTTTCCACCGCATCGATATTATCCAGACGCATATCATCAGAGGCATCAATAATATGAAACAACAGGTGAGCTTGCTCGGTTTCCTGTAATGTAGAACGAAAGGACTCCACCAGGTCATGGGGCAGATGACGAATAAAGCCCACCGTATCGGCCAGAATAACCGAGCTGCCTTCTTCTATCTGCAGTTTTCGCAACGTCGGGTCCAGGGTCGCGAAGAGCTGATCCTGCACATACACGTCTGCATCTGTGAGAGCATTAAATAAGGTGGATTTGCCCGCATTGGTATAACCAACGAAAGCCACTGTCGGCACTTCTGCCTTACGGCGAGACTGTCGCCCCTGTTCACGCTGTTTGCGCACCTTCTCCAGACGTTTATTAATCTGTTTAATACGCTGCCCAAGCAGGCGACGGTCAGTTTCCAGCTGAGTTTCACCCGGTCCACGCAGGCCAATACCGCCTTTTTGACGCTCAAGGTGAGTCCAGCCCCGTATGAGTCGGGTAGACAGGTGCTTAAGCTGGGCGAGCTCAACCTGTAATTTGCCCTCAAAGGTGCGCGCCCGTTGTGAGAAAATATCCAGAATAAGCCCTGTACGATCCAGCACCCGACACTGAAAAAGAGCCTCAAGATTTCTCTCCTGAGAGGGCGTCAGCGCATGATTAAACAGAACCAGTTCAATGCCATCAGCCTCAACCCGTTCAGCAATTTCCTGCGCCTTACCCTTGCCAACAAAGTAACGGGCATCCGGCACATTGCGCCGACTTGACACAATATCCAGCACCACAGCGCCGGCAGACTCGGCGAGCTCTTCAAACTCGGTGATGTATTCACGCTGGTATTCAGAGTTTAAATCCAGATGCACGAGCAGCGCCGACTCACCCGCACCCGGCCGGTCTGTATCGAGCCGATCAGAACCGGGACGTTCAAACAAAATGTTTACCTGAAGAAAACGGACCCAATACAGGCGGGCCCGGCAAAAATAACTCGAGTAAAAATGGATCGAGTAAAAACAGCTCGGCTGAAAACAGGCCGGGTAAACGCTGCCATATCACCTGTTTTACAGAATAGTAATTTATATACATAATTTAAGTCATACCGAAAAAACTGCCGGCCTGCAGCAAAATACACATCAGAAAGCCTTCTGTGTCTGAAGAAAAGATGCTCTGATAATAACATTTTACCGGGATTAGTGCAGAAAATGCCGACTGATATGGAGCCGGACTCACAAAGACTGAAAACGGTTACTTAATAAAAGTAACCGTCAAATTCATTTAAAGCGCTTCAAATAGTCGCCAGATTCAATTATCGCCCCGGCCAATTATCACCCTGACCATTTCCACCCAGACCAATAACCCCATGTTAGAGAATCACAGACTATATATTGCCACCACCATTTTCATGCTGATCTTCATCATGGGTATTTGCCCAACGAACAGGCCTGGCAGGCACTATAGTAGAAATGGCGTGCTTATACACCATCTGGCTAACCGTATTGCGCAGCATAACTGCAAACTGGTCGAAAGACTCGACCTGACCTTGTAATTTGATACCATTTACAAGATAAATTGAAACAGGGACGCGTTCTTTACGCAGTGCATTCAGGAAGGGTTCCTGTAGCGATTGCCCTTTTGGCATTGTAATTCTCCCAACATTTTAGTTGTAATTATGTGTCTGCATTTATAAAAATATACAGTCTGTATTGTTTTAAATTTAATATCGCTCTCTAACCCGAATATTTCATAGACACCTACTCACTTTTAAAAACAACAAATAAACTCATATACTTACAACCTGTTGCAAAAAAAATCAGTCGCATCCGAGCTCGCAGGTCGTTAATGGCATAACATTTTTCAATCATCAATTTAGCCAAACAATCCGCAATTTTCAAAATCACATGAAATATTCGGCATATGTTGCGCCATAGAAACAATATTTCAAGTCTTTAAACTAAAAGAATAGTGAATTTTTAAGATTTTTCAGGATTTTTTGATAAATACCTTGCTCAACATCGTAAAAATTACAATTATTTTCTTTTCTGAGCCAGGTCATTTGTCGCTTTGCCAGCTGCCGGGTTGCGATTATCGATTTCTCAGTCATCTCATCCCGGTTTATACCCCCATCAAGGTATTCCCACGCCTGCCGGTAGCCAACACAGCGCATTGAAGGCATATCTAAATTCAAATCTCCCCTGCCTTTTAAAGCTTCGACTTCATCAATGAAGCCAAGTTCCAGCATCTGATGGAAACGTTTTGCTATCCGGCCATGCAGCAGTCCGCGGTCCTCTGGAAAAAAGGCTATTTTTATAACATTATAGGGCAAATCGACCGATTGCTGAGCCTGCCAGAAATCAGTCAGGGGCCGCCCTGTAATTTCATAAACTTCCAGGGCTCGCTGAATTCGCTGCGGATCATTGGGATGAATGCGCTGAGCAGAAACCGGGTCGATTTCCGCCAGCCGATCATGCATAAACAGCCAGCCAAACTGTTTTGCATCCGCATCCAGTGCCGCTCTAACCCGCTCATCCGCCGCCGGTAACTCAGACAAACCTTGCTGCAGCCCCTTATAATAGAGCATGGTGCCCCCTACCAGCAGCGGCGTTCTCCCACGGCTCAGGCTGGCTTCAATCTCAGCCAGCGCATCCCCGCGAAAATTACCCACAGAATAGGCTTCAGCCGGATCAATAATATCGATAAGCTTATGCGGGGCACGACGCAGCGTTTCAACATCCGGCTTGGCGGTGCCGATATCCATTTCACGATACACCAGCGCCGAATCAACACTAATCAACTCACAGTCAAAACGCTCTACACACTCAATGGCCAGATCTGTTTTGCCCGCTGCAGTGGGCCCCATAACAAAGATAATTGTGGGTTTATCTGCCGGGTTAGTGCCGGCCTGTTGAATAATCATGGTATTTTTATAGTCATTCGTCGTCAGTCATTCGTCGTTGGTCAAAAAATAAAAGCACACACCCGCAATAAACCGCCGCCACTCAATACGATACGCATTTACTCCCGCCATTTGCAGACGAAGGACTTATGACGAACGACTAATAACGCGCATTCTATTTCCCCCGCATAAACCATTTATCAATCGCATCCAGACTGAATTCGGTCCAGGTGGGGCGACCATGATTGCACTGCCCACTGCGCTCGGTCTGTTCCATATCACGCAACAATGCATTCATTTCAGGCAGGGTTAGCTGTCGGTTAGCCCGCACCGAACCGTGACAGGCCATAGTGCCCAGCACCTGATTAATCGCATCACGAATACGTTGTGAACTGCCGTAACTGAGCACATCAGACAACACATCACGCACCAGAGATTCTGCATCTGCCCGCGCCAGAATTACCGGCACCTGACGAATGCGAATCGACTCAGGCGAACTGCGATCCAGCTCAAAACCCAGCTCGGCAAACAGTGCCGCCTGCTCTTCAGCCAGTTCAGCTTCCTTCTCACTCAGGTTCATACTGATGGGCACCAACAATGGCTGAGAAACCAGGCTTCCCTTATCCATCGCCTGTTTTAAACGCTCATAGGTAATGCGCTCGTGAGCTGCGTGCATATCTACCACCACCATTCCCTGTGCGGTTTGTGACAGAATAAAAACACCGTGTAACTGAGCAATCGCAAAACCCAGGGGAGGTATATCCGCTGCATCGCCGGCTGCACTTCCTGCATCGGCTTCATTCATTGGCAGGCTTTGGGATAAATGGGTAAATGCCTTAATCTGCTCTTCTACCTGCAAGGCCATATTGGTTTGTCGAGTGGGGGCAGCATACCGTGCCGGAGAAAAACCCCGGCCTGTCGTCGGGCTATCATCAGCCGCCCGACCATAAGATGCAGCAGCCTCCGCCACCGATGATGCCGCTGGAGATGCAACGGCCACTGGCATGGCACCCTCTGCTGCAGCCTCGCCCAAAGTCGCATCTGCCGGTGAAGCATCTGCTGGCCGGATATCCGCCAATGCCTTATGGATACCACGAAACAGAAAATCATGTACCAGACGGCCTTCTCGAAAGCGCACCTCATGTTTGGTCGGGTGGGCATTTACATCCACCAGCACCGGGTCTAACTGCAGATACAGAACATAAGCCGGATGGCGCCCGTGATAAAGCACATCCCGATAGGCCTGGCGCACCGCATGGGTCACCAGCTTATCCCGAATCATGCGACCATTAACAAAAAAATACTGCATATCTGCCTGAGAACGAGAAAAACTCGGGTAGGCAATCCAGCCATCCAGCTTTAAATTGGCCGCCTCAAAACTCATATACTGTGATTGCTCGATAAACGGCTTTCCACACACCTCGGCAATACGTTGCTCCATAGCTTTCTGCTCATGAGCCGCCCGCCACTGACGCACCACCCGCTGATTATGACTCAGAGTGATATCGATATTAAAATGGCTCAGGGCAATGCGCTTCACCACATCATCCAGATGGTTAAATTCGGTTTTTTCCGTGCGCATAAATTTGCGTCGCGCCGGTACATTATAAAACAGGTCCCGCACCTCAATGGTGGTACCCGTGGCGTGCGCAGCGGGGGACACCTCTGCAGTTTCAGAATCCTGCCCACGCACCACAAACCCCTCACTTCCCTCCTGCCGAGAGGTAATACTCATACGACTGATAGAGGCAATACTGGGCAAGGCCTCGCCACGAAACCCCAGACTTTTAATCTGTTCCAGATCATCCAGACTGCGAATTTTACTGGTTGCATGACGTGACAGGGCCAGCGCCAGATCATCATGATGAATACCGTGGCCATTATCGCGAATACGAATTAACTTAACCCCGCCCTGCTCTATCTCAATATCTATTTTAGTCGAGCCCGCATCCAGACTATTTTCCAGCAGCTCTTTTACCACCGAAGCCGGTCGTTCAACCACCTCACCCGCGGCGATCTGATTAATAAGCTGATTAGGCATTTGCTGGATACGATGAGACATATAAAGTACAGGGTTGAGTTTAAACAGCGAAGTGTATCAAGGTTTTGAGGTTCTGGCATCGCTTTGATTCAGATCGCAGCTTCACAGGCATCATTCATCTGAAAAAAGCCTGAAAATGACCAATGGCGACCCTGTAAGAAAAAAAGCAGAATATTTATACTAAAATACATACAAAAGTGGTACCTCAGTCCCCCCAGGCAGGATATAACCTAAAATGATGGACACAGAAGACAATAAAAAAATATACGATGTGATGCGTTCACTGGCCGTGAGTTCTTCCGCATTAGATTTTGACGAATTCCTTCGCATCTCCGTAAAAAACCTCGCGCTTCTCTACGACTGCAAATACGCCTTTGTCGCAGAGCTCCTGCCTGGGGGCAAAAGAGCAAAAACCCTCACCGTCTGGTCCGGGGACCACTATGCCCGCAACTTCGAATACGACCTGAAAGGCACACCCTGTGAAGATATTCTGGAGCTAAATAAAAAGCTCATCGCCTGTGATGTCTGCAAACTATACCCGGAAGATTATTTACTGGCTGAAATGGGTGTCGAAAGCTATTTTGGTGCACCCCTTATCGCCCGAGATCAGTCACTGCTTGGATTAATATCGGTCATGCATACCGCCCCCCTGCAACCCGATGGCTGGGCAGAGCCAATATTAAGCGCCTACTCGGTACGTCTGGCTGTAGAGCAGGAAAGCAAGCGCAATGAAGAAAAATTACTCACCTACCAGAATCAACTGGAAACCCTGGTTGAAGAGCGCACCAGACAACTGGAAGCAGCCCACAAAGACCTTCTTCAACAGGAGCGCCTGGCCACACTCGGGCAACTCATTGCAACCGTAAGCCATGAACTGCGCAACCCACTGGGCACCATTCGAAGCTCCGTATATTCGATTACTGAAAAACTGGCGGATAAAAATCTCGGAGTCGATAAAGCACTGGCCCGCATTCAGAGAAACATCAGTCGCTCAGATAATATTATCAGTGAACTTCTCGACTTTACCTGCATTAAAGAACCCGACCTTAAAACGCAAAACTTTGATAGCTGGATGAGTAAATTTCTTGACGAATTTCAAACGCCGGACAACATAACAGTTAAAACAAACCTGCAAAGCAAAACAGAGCTGGAGTTTGACGAGCATCTGCTGCACCGGGTAATGATCAACCTGTTTGACAACGCCTGTCAGGCAGTGGCAGCGGAAGACAATGGACTGCTCACCATAAATACCGATGTATCTACCGAGCACCTCGATATTTCAATTACCGACACCGGCATAGGCATGGACACCGAAACCATGGAGCATATTTTTGAACCTCTCTATAGCACAAAAAACTTTGGCGTTGGCATGGGCCTGTTTATAGTGAATAAAATTATTGAGCAACATCATGGCAGCATTGAAATGAACAGCAAGGCGAACAACGGCACTGAGGTAATCATTCATTTTCCGCTACAGACAAGACATTAACTAACTGAGAAAAGATGAATAAAATGAAAAAATTAAAAATATTAGTCGTCGATGATGATCAGGATTTTGCAGAGAGTCTCAGCGAAATACTAAACAACAAAAACCATGATGTCAGCGTGTGCTTCAACCCACATCAGGCACTTGAGATATTTAAAACTCGAAACTTTGACATTGCTTTTCTCGATGTCAAAATGCCAAAAATGAATGGTGTAGAGCTTTTTCTGGAAATGAAGAAAATACAGCCCTGTGCGAAAGTGGTGCTTATGACAGGCTATAGCATGCAAAGCCTGCTGGACCAGGCCAGAGAAAACAACATATTTGGCATTATCAGCAAGCCACTTAATATGCAAAGCATCTCAGATTACCTGGATAAAGCCAAACATACGGGTATCGTGTTAATGGTTGATGACGACGATGACTTTTCACAGTCAATTCAGGAAATTCTGGAGAATAAAAACTATTGTGTGGAAATAGCCAGAACAGGCGAAGAGGCCATTAGCATTCTCGATAAAAGAGACTTTAATTTACTTTTGCTCGATCTTCGGCTGCCAAAAATGAATGGTTTTCAGGTAATACAGAAACTACGCGACAATGAAAAATTTTTACCCACCATCATCCTTTCTGCGTACCGAATTAAATATGAAAAAAGTCTTAATTCAATATCTTCTGACAAACAGATCATGTTCATGAATAAACCCATTGATATGACAGAGTTAATAGACAAAATTGGAATAATCTCAACTTGAACATAGAAAACAAAAAACCTGATTTTGATTCCGCAAACACAGCAGAAATCATTCATCTCAATCGAGTCATTGTTGTTGATGACGATATTGACTTTGCTGAATCTCTATCTGAAATACTCGAAAATAATAAATATCGGGTTAAGACAGCCTGCAATAAATCAGATGCATTAGAGTACGTCAGAAAATTCAAACCCAATATTGCCATACTCGATATAAAAATAGGCAATGACAATGGCGTCACGCTTATTTCAGACCTGCGTAAAATATGCCCTGATATACTGTGCATTATGCTCACAGGTTATGCAGATATAACCACCGTCGTTAATGCCCTGAGAGAAGATGCGTTTGACTACCTGACAAAACCCGTTCACCCTGAAGAAGTTATAGCAAAACTCAAACATGGCTTTAAAAAACTGGAGCTTGAACATCATCAACAGACAATAACCCAGGCTCTGCACGCCAGTGAAGAGCGTTACCGTACAATCATCGACAATATGGTTGACGGCGTTATTCTACTGGATAATTACGGTCGAATAGTGAACTTTAACTATGCCGCAGAAATTATTTTTGGCTATAGTGCCGAAGAAATAACCGGAAAAAACATAAACGAGCTGCTCAAAATAAATGCGGCTGAACAAAATATTTTTTTAACCTCCTATATTACCACCCCCGGCTCCACCCCCGTCAATTATGAAACTACAGCCTGCGCAAAGAATAAAAAAGAATTCCCTCTGAGATTTTCAATTTCTGAAATATCTGCGGTTGGACATAAAAAAAAGCAATATATTTTTTCCTGTTTTGATATCACTGCGCAGAAATCCCAGGAAGACCAGTTACGACAAATTCAAAAAATGGATGCACTGGGACAGCTTTCCAGCGGCATAGCACATGACTATAACAATATGCTGGGCATTATTACCGGCTATGCAGAACTGCTTAAAGATGCGCTGGGTAAGCAGCACACACTAACTAAATATGCACAGCAAATTCTACACGCCAGTGAACGCAGTGCACGGTTAACTAAAAAACTACTGTCTTTTTCACGCAAAAAAACATCTGAAGCAGGTGCCTTTGATCTTAATAAATTATTATTTGATCAACAGCATATGCTGAAAAAAACACTCACCGTACGTATTAACCTGGTGTTCGATCTACAAGATAAACTGTGGCCCGTATGGCTAGACGACAGCGAAATGGAAGACGCTATTCTCAATATGAGCATAAATGCCATGCATGCAACAGAAGGCAACGGGCAATTGACATTACGCACCCGTAACGAAACAGTTAACACCAGAGATTCAGGTCAATTAAATATACCCGCTGGAGACTACGTCACTTTTAGCATTAAAGACACAGGTTCAGGTATAGATAAAACCAGTAAAGATAAAATATTTGAACCATTTTTTAGCACTAAAGGCGAAAAAGGCACTGGGCTGGGCTTAAGCCAGGTATATGGTTTTGTTGCTCGCAGTAAAGGAGCAATCAAGGTTTACTCTGAACTGAACCACGGCACACAGTTTATCCTTTATTTTCCTCGATACACCGAAAGCACCTCTGTCGTTCAACCACAACAACATCAGAATTTGCCTCGTACAAAAGGTTATGAAAGCATACTGGTAGTTGATGACGAACCCGCATTACTGGAACTAAACTGTCAGATACTGGGCCAGCAGGGTTATAATGTTTTCTGTGCTGAAAATGGCGCACAGGCATTGAAAATACTGGCCGATGAAACCATAGACCTGATGTTCAGCGATATTATAATGCCACAAATGGACGGCTATGAGCTGACCGCAATAGTACAAAAAAAATACCCCGCAATAAAAATTCAGCTGGCCAGTGGTTACGCAGATAGCCATCATGCCAATATGGTTAACGATAAGCTGTATCAAAACATCATGCACAAACCCGTCAATTCTCAGGCATTACTGGAAAAAATACGCGAACTTCTCGATCTTTCTTAGTGCATTGCTCACCTGACCTGAGCTTCTCCTTTTTTACCTTAGAACAGCCCATCCAGCAATCACATTGTTAAAATCCAGAACAGACTAGGCGCAAAATCGCATTTTAACACTTTTATAGCACATGATGTTTTTCAATAAACATCAAAAACCTACAATATAATTATACAACTGATTGCCTGAACCTAAATAACCCTGTTTTCTTACTGGCCCGTAAGAAATGGAAATTTTAAGATTCAATTACATTTTATAACGTCGTTTTATGCGGAATGAAAATAAACCTGATGGAAACCACAGGCGATCAGAAAAAATCACATATGCTGCTAAGCAAGTCCGCCTTTAAAAAATATTATCGATTCATTAGACATTGCAATGGAAGAAGAAGACGAATATATGGACGAACCCGACTGGGCAGAAAACCTGGCCCTATGGCCTTTGTCCCTGTTGATAACCGATTTCAGTTATCTATTTCACTTTCTATGGCTTCCCTACACCACCAGGATCGAACACCCCCCTACAACAATGAACTCATCCGAAAGCTGGAATTTGATCTCTTCGATGAATATATGTAAAGTATTAACTTACGCTATACAGATGAAACACGGGCAATTATTAAGTCACTTCGTTAACAACATTATGAGTGTAACGGTTACATCTGTTGCACGTCAGAAAAAATCTTTCTATGCGCAATAAAGAGGCCAATAAAAAAACAATAATCGCACAGAAAAACCTTTCACCTGTATTTTTTCAGACGTTTAATCCACCTTATTATTAACCGTTTCAACACCCGATATTTTATTATCACCAAACATAATATGCATAAATGGTTGCGCCATGCCATTGCCCAGTATAAATTCGGTTGGCACGGGAGAAGTAACAGGGCCATCCGGTGTCACGGCAACATTAGACAGTAACAGGTGCGTCTGTATTTTTGAACAATCCACCCCCTGATCAAACACCAACTTATAATCTGCATCCCGCACAGCACAGGTTGTCATCATATGCACCACTCGATTATTCGCCACCTCAACGCCGTTTACCTGCAAACGCCCAACACCCCAGAAAGCCACATAGGTAAATGCCGTTGGCATCAACCGAGTGCCAATCCCCGTCATACCATGCTGCACGAAATTGGTTGCAACCCCTCCCAGAAACGGATGATCAATGCCGACAGGAATAACTTTTTTTACCATTACCTTATAACTATTTGCACCGTCCGGACTCGTAAATTCAGCGCTGAAATTAACCTTATCTTTTGATAGATTACTGTCATATATTGACTGATCCTTTAACTCAAGCTTAAAACTTCCGCTGATTTTTTTATAGTTATCAGAAAATGGAGTCGGCATAGCCGTCGTAGTCCAGGCACTGCCATCAGCATTTTTCAACCTGGCCGCTATGGGCACCCCCACACCCGGCTCAAAACCCAGCGGAGCCGCTGGCGTACCAAAAACAGCCGGATCTAACGCTCGCTGACCCGGTAAAATCCAGCGCACATCACCTCCCCCTGAAACCTCTACTTCAAGCTTACCGCCAGCGGGTGTAGCCGTGCTATGCCTGAGCATTGTCGCATCAGAAGCAGCGAAAACGGCCTGATTAAACAAACTGAGCGACACAATACTCATTACCACCTGAATTGAAACCACACACTTATTTTTTTTAATTGCTAATTTCATGCTGTTTTCCTCGTTGGGTTGTTACAATGGGGCAATAGAAATAACAGGAAGTTCAGGTAAATACCTGTAGTCACTGAATATAGTCGCTCTGACTAAAAATTCAAATACATAAAGATCTGGTTGGCTCAGTCAGCAAATTAAAACAGGCCTGTAAAAAACTCGGCTATGTGCGAACGATATGCAAACAAAGTTGCGAACAATATTTTCCGTAAAGAAAAACTAAAACTATAAAATAAAAATCATCAACGCTCTGTTGATATTTTCTGTCGTCTGGAGTTCAGGTCATTTCATTTATTCACACCAAAAACCAGAAAAACACCTCGATAAATATAGAAACCTGTAATTAATAATTATTTTTTAAATTTTGACAGGTGTCATTGACTGGTTTTTATCTTTTTTAGTATGCCTGTCATATTAAGATCACAACGGGATAAGATTGTGGATCGCTTCGCTCTCACAATCTATCCTTATTCGTTAGGCCTAGTCACTTTTTCACTAGAAAAATCATATGAATGACGAAACCGCCTTTAATATTAAACTTACAAACGAGATAATAATCCACTTAATAATTCTTTTATCTGTTTTGAATTTGAATCTGATTCTGGTAAATTTAATAATGGAGATATTTTACCTCTCATATCATCTTCCCCTTTTCCTTGCCCCATTTGATAAATGGCGTGTAAAATTTTCGCCAGATTTTTAATTTTATTTTTATCTGGACTATCCTCTGATAGGATGTTCTCTATAATGAATTTAGCTAAATCTTCAGCGTTCATAATATTCTCCATTGTATTTTGAAACAATCATGGCATCTTTGTTAGTCTGGTGGTAATTCAAATTCCTCATCAAACGATGGGTCACACCATGCATAAATGTCACTTGAATACCACGGGATATTTGAGGCCCATTCTACAAGCCCAGCAGGCCCGCCATCTCCTCGAGTGATATCTCCTGCTTTCTCTAGTTCATTAAAAGCAGTCACTCCAAAGCGAATCCCTTTGGGACGTGTCGTTCTTTTTGATATTTCGTCATC
>UOFI01000071.1_pt1 | contig 68954 bp, 55 predicted proteins | sample 1988361 | NCBI WGS metagenome assembly UOFI01 (sample SAMEA4712194, study PRJEB27164) | hydrothermal vent metagenome | biome: marine basaltic hydrothermal vent biome; feature: marine hydrothermal vent; material: mineral | place: Pacific Ocean | collected 2011-06-14/2011-07-23 | depth 1689 m
AGCGTGTGGTATCAGACAGTGCCTGAAACAGAGATTCCGGGTTGATTGTTAAAATATGCATAGTTGCATTATAGTGCAACTATGCATATTAATGCAAACATTTTACTTTATACAATTCAGGATAGTTTGCTGTGTCGTATTGTTTTCTTATTTTTTTCATGTATTTCATTCATCTAAATACTGTCAGCTGTTTGGTCATGGTGCTACCACCCTGAATTGCACCCCTGAGAGCATACATGGGAGCATGCATGACTATATCTAAGCATCACTCCTTTGCATCTTGCAACCCTGATATTAGTGCATTCCTGCACGTCTTCGCTTCTTTGTCTTTGCGTCCTGGATAAATTGTTTACAAACCCCGCAAACGCAAAGAGATTTATTGATCATTTAGTACTTTCTGTGGAAACGTTGATTTAAGTAATTGATATATGCTTAATTGGGCGTTTTTAACTTTAATGCTTACTGTGGTTGACCAATTATTTAGGTTAGAAGTATAATACAACTTGTTGATTTATATGGATAATATATATCCGCCTTAACATTGATCTTTACTTATTGATGAATAACAGGATAATGTTGCGAACTTAATTTTGCCTTTACTCAAGCCTGAGATATGCCTTCAGATCACTCCGTGTTTAACTTTTTCAAATCCCCCGATAAATTGGCTTTAAGTGAGTACGGTCAGTTATACGGCTGCAGTCTATCGCTAGCACTGTCTGAGCTGGCATTAAAAAAATCAAATCCACTTGCTGTGATTACAGCTGATGTAAATCAGGCGCAGCAACTGCAGCATGAGCTGGCATTCTTTACTTCTGGACGTTGCTCTATACTGGAGTTACCTGACTGGGAAACCCTGCCTTATGATATTTTTTCCCCTCATCAAGACATTATTTCCCAGCGGCTGACAACGCTTTATCAGTTACCCGATATGCAATCAGGCGATATTCTTATATTGCCTGTTACAACACTATTACAACGTTTACCCGCTAAAACTTTTATTAAATCGCAGATTTTAATATTAAAACAGAACCAGACACTTGTGCTTGATGACTTCAGGTGTAACCTGGAACAAAACGGTTATCAGTGTGTTTCTCAGGTGATGGAACACGGTGAATTTGCAATTCGAGGTTCTATTATCGATTTATACCCATCCGGGCATGATTTACCACTAAGAATTGATTTGTTTGATACTGATATTGATACGATTCGCCGCTTTGACCCTGAGTCACAACGATCACTGAATGCGGTTAAGTCGATTGAGATTTTACCTGCCAGAGAATTTCCATTTAATAAAGAGGCTATTAGCCAGTTTCGCACACGTTACCGTGAAATGTTTTCCGGAGACCCTGCGGTGAGTAAGATTTATCAGGATATTTCTCAGGGCGTGCTCCCCAATGGGATAGAATATTATCTACCACTGTTTTTTGACGGCCTGGATTCTGTTTTTGACTATATTCCCCGTAATACTATTTTCTGCTCCGAGAAAAATTTACTGCAATCAACCGAGCATTTTATTGATGATGTAGAACAGCGTTATGAACAGCGCCGTCATAATATTGAACGCCCCCTTGTAAAGCCTGAATCACTGTATCTGTCATCCGATGATGTCAGGGCTCATTTAACTCGATTTGCACAGATAACGACCCGGACGCAGAAAAAAACACCGGATCAGTCGGTCACAGACCTGCCCTTTACTGCGCCGGTTCAGCTGGTTTCAAAAAGCAAATCAGATACGCCAGTTAGTCGTTTAATCACATATATTAATGAATATAGCGGACGGTTATTGCTGGTTGCAGAGTCTACTGGTCGCCGTGAAATGCTGCTGGATATGTTACACGCTAAGCGAGTATTTCCGAAAGTATTCGAGAGCTGGGCCGATTTTATTCATTCAGGCGATAAAATTGGTATTGCTGTTGCGCGAATTGATCGGGGCCTGAGTATAACCGATCCATCTATCTGTATTTTATCTGAGGCTCAGATCTTCGGCGAACGGGCTCAGCAGCAAAGGCGTAAACGCAAACGCACCCGGGATGCAGAAGCGATTATTGGTGACCTGACTGATTTATGTATAGGCGCACCAGTGGTACATGAAGAGCATGGTGTTGGGCGATATTTAGGCTTGCAGAAATTAAATGTGGGTGATATTGAAGCAGAAGTGTTAACCATTGAATATGCCGGCGGTGATAAGCTCTATGTGCCCGTCGCTTCTCTGCACTTGATCAGTCGCTACAGCGGTGCCGATGAAGAGCATGCGCCCCAGCATAAACTGGGCAGTGAAACCTGGTCTAAAGCGCGAAAAAAAGCAGCTAAAAAGATTAATGATATTGCAGTGGAAATACTCGATATACATGCACGACGAGCAGCTAAAGGAGGCCTTGCCTATGACATTAATATGGATGAGTACAGTAAATTTTCCGCCGCTTTTCCATTTGAAGAAACGCAGGATCAGCAAAAAGCAATTGATGCGGTTATAAACGATTTATCTGAAGCTAAAGCGATGGATAGAGTCGTTTGTGGTGATGTTGGTTTCGGCAAAACAGAGGTTGCTATGCGGGCCGCCTTTGTTGCAGCAAATGCGAATAAACAGGTTGCCATCCTGGTGCCCACTACCCTGCTTGCACAGCAGCACTTTCAGAATTTTAAGGATCGGTTTTCTGACTGGCCTTTTAAAATTGAATGTTTATCGCGCTTTAATTCTAAAAAACAACAGGATCTTATAATTGCAGATTTAAAAAATGGCAAAGTTGATATTATTATCGGCACCCATAAATTATTGCAGAAAGATATTGGCTTTGATAATTTAGGCCTGTTAATTATTGATGAAGAACATCGTTTTGGCGTTAAGCATAAAGAACAGTTTAAAAATTTGCGGGCTGAAGTCGACATTTTGACCATGACCGCAACCCCGATACCCCGTACATTGAATATGTCACTGTCGGGTATGCGTGATCTGTCTATCATTGCCTCGCCACCAACGCAACGCCATGCCATAAAAACCTTTGTCTCTGAATGGGATGATCAAACCGTACAGGAGGCCTGTTTAAGGGAGGTTAAACGGGGTGGTCAGGTATATGTGTTGCATAATGAGGTTAAAACTATAGAAAAGATGTGTAAAACGCTGGAGGAACTGGTTCCTGAAGCTAAGGTCGAGTTTGCACATGGGCAAATGCGAGAGAGGGATCTTGAGCGCATTATGCTGGATTTTGTTCATCAGCGATTTAATATTCTGGTCAGCACCACAATTATAGAAAGCGGTATTGATGTGCCCAGTGCGAATACCATTATCATTAATAGAGCAGATAAACTCGGCCTGGCACAGTTGCACCAGATTCGAGGTCGTGTGGGTCGCTCACATCACCGGGCATTTGCATATCTGATTACTCCGCCACAATCTTTAATTTCAAAAAATGCTATAAAACGACTAGAATCTATAGAGTCGCTTGAAGATCTCGGTGTAGGCTTTACCCTGGCGACCCATGACCTTGAAATACGCGGAGCTGGAGAATTGTTAGGTGATGATCAGAGCGGCCAGATTCAGGCTATTGGGTTTACACTGTATACTGAATTACTGGACCGTGCGGTGAAATCTTTAAAATCGGGTAAAATACCCGATCTGGACAAACCGGTACACCAAGGTACGGAGATAACTCTGGGAGTACCTGCTCTGCTGCCGGATGATTATATTCATGATATACATACCCGTCTTATTCTTTATAAGCGTATATCCAATGCGGTTAATCAGAGTGAATTAGATGAATTGCGGGTTGAGTTAATTGATCGATTTGGTTTATTACCGGATGCCGCTAAGAACCTGTTTGACGTGACATCGTTAAAATTATTAACGATGGATATAGGCGTTGAGAAAATAACCGCAGTTGATGCGCTTATTCGTATTGTGTTTGCACCACAGGCCAATGTGAATCCCGCCAAACTGATCTCATTAATACAGTCTCAGCCTGAAATGTATCAGTTAAAAGGCTCACAGACATTAATAATAAATAAAGAAACGACTGAGAGTGAAGAACGAATTAAAATATTGCGCCTTGCTCTTGAGTCACTTATGCTACAGGAAGCTGCCTAGTGAATAATAAACTGGTAAATAAAATTGTTATGTTAGTGGCTGTTTTTCTTGTTATAAGCTTACCATCTCTAAGCTATGCAAAAAAAACAGGTTATATAGTAGAGCTGATTATTTTTGAAGATGTTAATGGGCGTTACCTTAATTCAGAAGACTGGACTTTTAATGATAAATTGCTGCATGCAAAAACGCTTGAAGCAACTAAGACCGCCAGGAAAGACCCTCAATATGCTGAACTGGGGTGGAAGTCTGCAAAACTGGCAAAAAGCCTGGAGCGCATCAAAAAAAGCAGTCAGTATAATGTGCTGGTAAATAAGCGCTGGAAACAAACAGGCCTTGATCGTGAAAATGTAATTAATATTCAGATAGGCACAAAAGCCCAGCAAAAATCTGAAACCGCTGAAGCGATTAATGCTCCGTTAGTAGATGGCAGCGCCAAAGCAGGCACTGAACCTCCTCTTCTACAACCACTCGTTTCTGCACCCTATATATCTGGTCAGGTAACACTTATTATGAGTCGCTACCTGCATTTCAATGTGAATTTACACTATTTCAGACCACAAATAAGTGAAAGCGGTGAAACTGAATTTGTTTCCTATCCGGTTGTTTCAGAGCGTAGAATGCGGAGCAAGGAAATTCATTATATCGATCACCCACTAGTCGGTGTTATTGTACTGGCAACGCCCTATAACATTAAATCCAGGGACAGTGATACGGACCCCTCAAAATATAAAACGCTTTAGCTGGTTACTCCATGTACGGCGGAGAACTTATTTATAAAACATCTGATGAACATGGTTCGATTGAAGTAGTCGATTTTCAGCAAAAAATTCGCAGTATGCATTTTGGTAACAAAACACAGCAATCCGCCATGTTGTTGTCAAACCCATTCATATTAATTCATAAGTATTCACAGGCAATGATGTTGCCACTTAGCTGGATAAACCCTCAACGAGTACTTATGCTGGGCCTGGGTTCCGGTTCGATTGTTAAATACTTATATAATTACTACCCAGAACTCATAATTGACACTGTAGAACTAAGACAGAAAGTGATAGAGCTGGCAACAGATTATTTTTTATTACCGGAAGATAATGAGCGGTTTTACATATACAATGAATCGGCTTTTGACTGGCTGAACGCTCAAGCTCAAACTAAGTATGATATTATTTTTGTTGATATGTTTTTAACCAGTAGCACGGGTAAAGACATAACCATTAGTGTGTCAACTTACATTGAAAAAATATACCATTTATTAAATGATAATGGCGTCGTGGTTTTTAATCAGTTAGGTGATAACGTTTTATCATATCCGGGTATCAGCAGGCTCTCTGAACTTTTCTCTCATCAGCTTTATTCTATTAATATTGAAAGCGTAAATAATATCCTCATCGCCACCCGAGGTTTAATACCTGAGTCTATTGATACGGGTGAATTTCATAATATTGAAATAGACTATATGTTGCCATACAGAAGCTATTTTAACCGATTGACCCCGGTTTTATGAAAAAAATTCTGGGCTTACTTATTGTTATACTATGCGTTTACCCATTAAGTGTTTTTCTTCAGCTGTTAATAAACTGGCTATACAGCGATTATCACCTGTTCTGGACGGCATCTGAACTTTCTAAGAAAAAGCTCATGATGATGTTTATATCAGACTGGAAACAGGCCTTATTTTTCATCTTACCCACTGCAGTCATAATATATACGCTTAACCAGCTGCTTAATACGATAAACAGTTATTTGTTACCCTTGCTTATTGCTTTAATTGCAGCAATATTCTGCTATTTAGAATTACCCTCTGCTTTTATTTATGTAATGGTTGTTTCATTTTTACTTATAAAAATCCAGTCTGTTTCTGTTATAGGTGAAAAAAAATGAAATATATATTTGTTTTAATATCGACATTCATCTGCTCGGCTACTTTCGCCGATAATCAAAAAATATGGTTGATTGGTGGAGGAAATATACGGCATAACTCTCAGGAACAAATTGAAAAAAATGTATTGTGGCTGGATAAAATTTTCAGGAATAGCTCAGAAAAATATGACTATAATGTTTACTTTGGTTCCGGTAACAGTGCAGATACAGATGTGCTTTACTGGTCAGAAGATCTACCGGAAAATGAGATTGTATTACAACGTGTTTTTAATAAAAAATCGCAGAGTGGCCTGAGCTATAAACACCACTCATTAACTTCGGTCAATGGAAGTACAAAAAAAATAGAGCTTATTCAGTCGTTATCATCTGATTTTGAGCAGCTGTCTGACAATACGAGCATTCTTTTTGTTTACAATGGCCATGGTGGCAGAGAATATAATAATGAAAAAAATAATTATTTAAAATTATGGGGTGATACCCGCCTATCCGTTTCTGAACTGGGTGATTTATTCAATAAGGCCCCCAGATCCTCTACTGTCCGCTTTGTATTGACTCAGTGCTATTCCGGTGCCTTTTATGATCTTGTGTCGCTATCAGAATCTCAGAAAACAGTAAATGGCACGCCTCACAGTCAAATACGTTGCGGATTTATGGCTGAAAGTGAAATCAGACAATCTGAAGGCTGTACTCTGGAGACCAACCCGAATGAATTCAGAGACTATACAACTTATTTTTTTGCCGCACTTAAGGGTAAAAACAGGACGGGCTCTGAGCTTATATCCGATCCTGATATAAATGGTGATAACAGCGTTAGCTTTAGAGAGGCTCATTTATACACATTAAAAACAGCTAGAAATAAGGATCTGTCACGTTCAACTAGTGAGGTTTATCTGGAAAAATGGCAGCCATGGTATCTGAGGTGGCAGGAAACTGTTAACAATGAAGAGAGTATTTACTGGCAACTGGCGCTTGATGTCGCATTTTTGGGCAATCTACCTGCGGCACCTCATGAACTTTCAAAAATTCGCCCTTCTCTTGTAACAAAGCTTGCGGCCACTGAAAAAAATCTGAGTTTATATGAACACAACATTAAGTTATTACAAACGGGGATTCAGGGTGATTTGCATAAAAAATGGCCACATCTGAGCTATTCAATAGAAACAGGGATTTCAGAGGATGATTACAGTAATAAACAGAATATTGTCAGCTTTATTAAAAAACACAGACAATATATTGAACTCCTGGATTTACTTAAGCTATACCTTCCATCATTAACCCAACACCTCGAACTTGAACGCGATCTCACCCAGATTGATAAAATATTTCGGCTCCGACGCATTGCATGGCTGGAACAACAGTTATATAAATATGCCTCGGAAGATGAAATCAATCAATATAATGACTTATTGAACTGCGAAAAAACAGGTTTTCTATAAGAATACTCAGGCATTGTCTGCTATATATTACTAAACTGAAGTTGATCTACTGAATAATATACGGTGCCCTCCTCTAAACGTGTGAGCAGGGTGTATGTAGGCCCTCTAATGTTTAGTTCGATGTGACGCATTCACCCGAATGGGTGTTTATACTTATAGATATTTACCGCATTATTGGCTGACAAGCTGATTCAGTTGGGATTATTACAGCAGTTAAAAAGTTTCGCTATGATCATTTTAGGACTAAATTTTCACTTCCATGACTCAACCGCATGCATCATTAAAAATGGTGAATTGATTATAGCCATTGAGGAAGAGCGGCTTACCCGAGAAAAACACACCGGCGAATTCCCCTGTCATGCTATCAACCGTTGCCTTTCTGATGCCGGTATCGGCTATGAAGATATTGATCATATAGCTATTTCTGCTGACTTTAGCAAACACAATTTTAAAAAAATTATTTACGCACTAAAAAAACCGTCAAAGGCAATTACTTTTTTAAAACAGGAATTTTTACGCCCCTTCTATCGGGCTAAAGAATTTAAACAATGGTACCAGAGTCATTTTTCTGAACATACACCTATTGTTCATCATGTCGAACACCATTTATCACATATAGCCGGTAGTTTTTATGTCTCTCCTTATGATAAAGCCGCTCTACTCTCTCTGGACGGCTCTGGAGAATGGTCTACGGCCTGGACCGGGTTTGGAGAAGGTAATAAAGTTGAACGTTATACAGAAAGTTTTTTTCCTCACTCTATCGGTTCATTCTATGAAGCTGTAACTGAATTTTGTGGTTTTCGCCCCAATTATGACGAAGGGAAAACCATGGGGCTTGCGCCTTTTGGTGACGCTTCGATTTTTTATGAGCAGGCAAAGAAAATAATACATATCGATGACAATAATAGTTTTGAAGTTGATCTAAGCTATTTTCGATACCAGGATGGGGGCTCAAGGCGTTGCAGTGAAAAATTTTACAGTATATTCGGTCAACCAAGAAAGTACAGTAAAACGGCTGAATTCGAAAAACATCATTACGACACTGCCGCAGCATTTCAAAAAGTGCTTGAAGAGGTCGCCATTAAAATATGCAGGAATCTGCAACAGAAAACGCAGGCTGATTACCTGGTTATAGCCGGTGGCGTCTCATTAAACAGCGTAATGAATGGCGAGATTATTCGTCAGACTGATTTTAAAGACCTCTATGTTATGCCAGCAGCTGGAGATAATGGCACCGCCATTGGTGCCGCTTTTTATTTATATAACAATATATTGAACCAGCCCCGCTGTTTTGTACACAGTAATCCTTTCGTCGGGACGGAGTATTCCGATGAGTATATCGAAGCAGAACTGAAAAAATATAAACTAAAGTACACTCGCAGCGATGATATTTGTTTGCAAACAGCAAAAGAACTTGCCGATGGAAAAATCATCGGCTGGTTTCAGGGAAAAATGGAAATTGGCCCGCGCGCATTAGGTGCGCGCTCAATTTTAGCTAATCCTGTATATGCAGATATGAAAGAAAAAATTAATGCTGAAGTTAAATACCGTGAGCCTTATCGTCCTTTTGCACCTTCTATTATTTCAGAAAGAACTAAAGAGTTTTTTGATCTGGATGTAAATGCGCCCTTTATGCTTAAGGTTTGTCAGGTCATTGAAGAAAAAAAATCAGTTATACCTGCGGTTACCCATGTTGATGGTAGCGCAAGAGTACAGACAGTTCATAAAGAGACAAATCCTGAATACCATCGCCTCATCGATGAATTGGGGAAGTTGACTAATGTACCTATTGTTCTTAATACCAGTTTTAATGTAATGGGCGAGCCAGTGGTCGAATCTCCTGCTGATGCCATCAGGTGTTTTTTTACCACCGGCCTTGATATATTATCTATTGGTAATTTTCTTGTATATAAATAATTATTCTGAATGTGATCATATAAATGCAAGCTGATTTTCACTGGCAACTGATAACGGAAAGGCCGAGGCAGGCCCTGATTGATGAATGGCAACAATTAAGTGAAAACAACCCTGACAGTTGTTCTAGCTCCTTCCCGATTTTTTCGATAAATTCTGAAATTTTTCTTAAAGGCAGAAAAATATTTTATGCCTTTGCGTATAAGAATGAAAAAATGGTCTGTGTTATTCCTTTTTTTATTAAATCAAAAATTGTCAATCATTTAAAAATTAATATTCTACAGACAATCAATCACGACCATATCGATACCTATGTTATAGCGGGACAGAACCTCTGGGATATTAATGAGCTTATACAAAGTTTTCTGTCATTTCTACAATATAACCTGAAGGGTTGGGATTACTTTCATGCGCACAATCTGATTTGTGAAGCACGGGTATCACAATATAACCAGATCCCTCTGTACGATAAAAAACTCGCATATTTTGAAGTATCCAATAATACCTCTGCTGCGGGTATTATTTCTAAAAAACTGCTGAAAAATGTTACGCGCCTGCAAAATAAAATCGCGTCAAATAAAGGACCGCTTAACTTACGTTGCTCTGTAGATGAGGCCGATTTTAAGAGTGATCTTAAGGTTTTTATTGAACTGGAAGGTTCCGGCTGGAAATCCAGGGAAAAAACATCCATAAACTGCAACTCTGACGTTGAAGATTTTTATAAACAGACCTGGGCTGCTTTTTCAGCACAGGGTAAATCACAGATATACATATTGTACGCGGGCGATGTACCCATAGCGGGCAGCCTGTCATTCAGGCATGGAAGAAAGGTGTTTTTACATAAAATAGCGTATCTGGACAGCCTTTCCAGGTATGGGGCGGGTTCAGTACTGGTTAAGCTGATTATCGAATCAGCATTGACTCAGGCCGGTGTCGATATTATCTGCTTCAACACCTATTCTGACTGGGTTCAGCGCTGGCATCCCCTTATATACAGGCTGAATTCAATAGAATACTTTAATAACACGCCAAAAGGTTTGCTTTTAAATATGGCCTTTGGATTGTACAGGTCTGCCAGCAGACTATATAAATATCTACAACAAAAGCCTGTTTGAGATATTAGCCTGGCATTAGCCTTTGACGCTCTGTCTCACGAAACTAAAGGGTGCATGGAGAAAGGATTACATCCTCTTTTTCACAGGACTCACGTGCCAATTGACTTATGTCAATAATGGCTATCACCTATAAAACGTGATAATAGTCACATAATATATTCTCACCTGTTAGGGTTAAAAAAGTTAGAACTGGTCCACAGTTTTCTGTTTATTATTTGTCCATACTCCTTTCTAATCATTGATCGAGACACATCTGACAAAAGTTATGCTGATTTCTCAGCAGTTAAAAACATCTTCCACTTAAGTTAATAGAAGCAATTGGCTTCAAGGTATATTTTGCAATGTATTTCAGCACGCTAAAAAATATCTCCCAGTTAGTATTTATATCACTGGTTTTGTCAGCATGTACAGGAAGTGAAGCTGAAGACACAACACAACCCCCTGTGAACAATAGTAAAGTCAGTGTAGCAACAATCCCTTCTGATTCACAGAAAGTGGCCACTACCTTAAACCAGATATCCATTAACTTTACCGGTCCGGTCGACATTGACTCTGTTCAACAACAAAATATTACCTTTTTACCGGCTATTAGTTATACGCTGGATGCATCATTGCTTGCCTCAAATGGTCTGCTTTTGCTTACAGTCACCGGTGATTTAATGCCTAATACCGCTTACCGGGGGAAAATATCCGGCGTAATGGATCAGTCAGCCGCAGCTGTGGCAACTATTAACTGGGGCTTTAGCACCAACTCATTCAGTGGCGTGCAACCGCCTGCAGACCTGACACCGCCTACAGCACCGGGTAACCTGCGCACTTTCAATCTTTCAAGCAGTGCCGTTTCACTGGCATGGGATGCTTCTACTGATGATGTTGCATTGGGTGGTTACCGGGTATATCGCAATAATGTGCTGCTGTCGACTGAAAGTGGTACAACTTTTGTAGATACCAGTGTAATGCCTTCTCAGTCATATGAGTATTGGGTTATTGCATATGATCAGACACAAAAAACAGCTCGCAGTAATTATTTGCTCGTGAATACGCCATCTGGTGGCACTGCTCCTACACCTCCTGCGCCTAATCCACCTGTACCAGGTGATACAACTGCACCTACAGTGGTTGCTACTACGCCCAATAATGGCTCTACACAGGTTTCGCCAAATATAGCGGCCATAACAGTTAATTTCAGTGAAGCTATAGACCCCACCAGCATCAATGGCTCAAATTTTGTGCTTGATAATGGTGTGACAGGCACAATCAGCACCCTGGCTAATGACACAGGCGCGCAGTTTGTGCCCTCTGCCGCACTTGCCAGGGGCACTACCTATACTGCAAGCTTAAGAAATGTAACAGATGTTGCAGGAAACTCGCTAACGGCTAACAGCCAACAGGTTTATAGCTGGTCATTCAGCACCTGCGGTGATACGCCTTCTTCAACTTATACGATTTCCTGGAATGCAATCGCTGATGCTGATCTAACCGGTTATAATGTATACTATGGCCTGACCAGCTCACTAAGCAAGGCGAATTCAACACCTGTAAGTGTAGGTTCGGCTACCAGCTGGGTTATGAACCCGACTTCACTTGGATTTAAGCCCTGCGATACAGTATATATTGCTATTACTGCACTCGGCTCAGTTAAAAGTGAGTCGGCTCTTTCTACCCTGATCAGTCAAGTTGTTAACTAAGCGCTGTACTATACTGATCTCAACTTGTTCTAATTAGTCATTTTTAAGAGATATACCCTGTTTAAATACGGTTTGTTTTCTGAGGAGTTTTAAGATGTGTAGTTTACAAAATATCATGTGCCGTTTTTCGCTGGTTTTTGTGATGTTTTCTACCCCCCTGGCCATTAATGCCGCTACCTATTATGTCAACGCATCAGCATCCGGTGACAGTGGTTCAGGCAGTCAGTCCAGCCCTAAAAAGTACATTACCAGTGGGCTTAACCTTTTGTCCTCCTCCGGTGGTGATACGCTTATTATCATGCCCGGCACCTATTCACATGCTAATGACGCTATTACCTCCAGCTCTATCCCCAATGGCCAGGCTGGCGCATACAACATCATTAAAGCGCAAACGGATGGAACAGTGACCATCGATTCAACCTTTAACCTGACCGATGCAACCGCTTCTCAATCACGCTACCTGCAATTTGAGGGTTTAAAATGGAGAGGCCCTGTAGGCAACAGCATTGTTGGGCACCATATTAAAATACTGAGATGCGCATTTGAAGGGGGACCTGCAAATGCTAACTCTGTAACCTTTGGTATTGGCACAAACAATATGACGCCAGGATCAACCGATATTCTCATTGAAGACAGCTGGTTCTATGGTGAAGGTGGCCGCTATAATCTTCTAATTTACAATTCAGAGCGTGTTGTTCTCAGACGCATTGTTGCCAGGCATGATGGTGGTTGGTGCTTCAACGTCTGCGGTGGATCAGGCCCCCCGGAAGCCGGTGTAACGGTGTATAACTCAAGAGACATCCTTTTACAGAATGTCATGGTAATAGACAGTGATCTTATTTATCAGTACTGGGAGTCTACCTTTTATATTATCAGTAATGGAACAGGCCCTCTCGGTCAGGATAGTCGAAACACCGTTGTAGATGGCTCATTATCTATTAATAACCGTGGGGTCTCATTTAAATTCGACGGCTCTGCTCCAGTCACAAACGCCGTCATTCGTAACAGCGCGGTATACGGCATGGGCAAAGGCTTTGGTATAGCGCTTACAGGTAATCCGAATAGCAGCTCAACACTGCAAAATCTGACGCTGATGAATACAGGTACAGGTGTCCTTGTTGGCTCATCCGCTACAACCAACAATTTGACCAATTCAATTATCCAGGGTAATACTATTCAGGCCATTATGGACAACTCTGGCGCGGGTTCTAAATGGACTCACTCGAATAACAATTGCTCGAATAATGTAAACAATAACTGCAGATCAGCGAATGAAACCAGTTATAACGCACTTAATAACGGCTCTCTGTACCCTGTAAGAATCGAAACCGGCTCTACTCTGGAGTCTGCAGGTATAAATGGTGCGACAGTGGGTGCCACTATATTATTTAAACTGGGTGTTTCTGGCACCTTATTTAATGATCAGGGTGTAACGACAACCACCTCTGAGTCTTTATGGCCCTGGCCTTCTGAAAGCCGGATAAAAACCGATATGTGTGATGAAATTAGCACAGGCGTAGCCGATAGAGGCTGGTGTGCTACCAATAAAACACTCAGTCAGTATATCTGGGAAATAATGGGTAATGCCATGCCTGGCGCTACCCTGCCAATGGCGACACCAGCTAATGTACGATCTGTCAAAAATTAATTGTATATTATGATCTGATTCATCGTTATTTACGGCGGCTATTAGTCATAGCTTCAGAGGGGCTGCCAGCTTTTGGCAGCCCCTCTTACATTGTGATTCCAGAACTTAAGAACATCATTTCTAAAAGATAAATATTATTCGACACTCTCAACTGCTCATTCCTTTAAGATGCCAGCACTTGAAGATTATCATCCGCGAAGCTCATCTGATGCCATCAAACCTAAACTAATCAGTTGAGCGCGTAAAGATATTGTAAGTGCATGATCCTAAGTTGCGCATTCCTGCACGTCTTCGCTCCTTTGCTTCCTGCAACCGCGATATTAGTGCATCCCTGCACGTCTTCGCTCCTTTGCTTCCTGCAACCGCGATATTAGTGCATCCCTGCACGTCAGCAAAAGACTCGCCATTCGCGCTCTTTTTGATTACGTCCCATAATGATCAACATGAGCACACCAGAGGCACACTTCATGGCGTCTAACTGATTAATTTAGGTTTAATTAACATGCCGCGCGATCTGAAGCATGCATCTACGGCGTTACGAGCCCTGGCAAGAACAGGGCTCGTGCCTTGCAGCTACACGCTTCAGCTCGCGCAGAGGCCGTAAGTTATTTTTAGAGATACCCTAGCATTATTCGATATTTTTAGTCCTCCATTCGGTGAAAACATTAGACTCCGGTTCTTATCTGCAAAAACTCACCTGATCTATAAGGCTTTATAAAGTATAAATTCGTCTATTAAAACTGAAAATATATAAATGGAGATAGTCCCGTCGGGCTGAATAAAACAATAAGAAAAATTAACACACAACAGGCTGTAAAGCCTTTATAGCTTTCAAGCGTGAAAATTTTCGAGCGCAAGCGCTCATTATCAGGCAATATATGCCAGATTAAAAAGAGCGGGACAATAAAATAAAAGCTAATATGTATCCACCGTATACCAGTGCCATTAGAAAAAATCTGCTTAAAAATAATCAATGTATCTTCATAACTGTTTGCCCTGAACAATATCCAGGTTATACAAACAAAGATAAAAGTCAGGGATACAGACATAAAATCTGATAATAACGGAGCTGGTTTTAAAACAGAGAATGCCTGGTGAGGTATATCTTGCGCATTGGCATTTGTGATGGACTGGTAGACCTTATGTAAAGCCAGTGCAATACCATGTAGCATGCCCCAGACGACAAAGTTCATACTGGCTCCATGCCATAAGCCACCCAATGTCATGGTTGTAAACAGGTTGATATAGGTGCGATACTTTCCTTTTCTGCTCCCACCCAGTGAAATATATAGATAGTCTCGTAGCCAATGTGAAAGGCTCAAATGCCAGCGTCGCCAGAACTCTGTAATATTCCTTGATTTATAGGGGTAATCAAAGTTTCTAGGAAAATGAAAGCCTAATATTAAACCGATACCTATGGCCATATCCGAGTAACCAGAAAAATCAAAGTATATCTGCAGAGCATAGGCTATGGTGGCTGTGACTAATGTTGCTGAGTCATAGATTCCCGGGTTGCTGAACACCGGATCAACAAATAGGGATAAACTATCGGCTAAAAGGCTTTTTTTAGTGAAGCCAATAATAAAAAATACCAGGCCCATTTTAAAGTGACTGAATGTTAAGGTTATTTTGTTTTCAAGCTGGGGCAAAAACTCAGCGGCTCTAACAATTGGCCCGGCAACCAATTGAGGAAAAAACACGACGAATAGTGAAAAATCCAGTAAATTTGTTGAACGTATTTTTTTTCTATATATATCAATGGTATAGCTAAGCGTCTGAAATGTATAGAATGATATACCCAGAGGCAGGATAATATTCATCGATGATAAAGGATTGGCTTCTAATGAAAACGCAATATTGAGTGAATCTATAAAGAAGTTATAATATTTGAAAACGCCCAGAATGCTCAGGCTGGAAACAATACTGATGACTAAAAAACGTTTTTGAGCAGCGGTATTATTTTCATGGTGCTCAATATACTTACCCGTCACATAGCTAATAGCCGTATTAATAAGAATGAGCGATAAAAACCGCCAGTCCCAGTAGCCATAAAAAAAGTAACTGGCAGCCAGTAAAAGGTATTTTTTACTGTTTTCTGACTTAGTTTCAAGAATTTTAAGTGAAGCTAATACAAAAACAAAAAATATAAGAAAATCAATACTGGAAAAAATCATAATGTCTTAAGATACCCTGCTTTTTTCAGTTCAATTACAAGATTTTTAGCAACAACCTGATGCCCGTATTGATTTAAATGCCCCCCATTGGGCTTTGAGTTCTGAAACCCGTTTAAGAATTGATTATTAATAGAAAAATCGCGTGTAAATATATCTGTAAAATCAATAAAATCCCGATCTGCAGATTTTGAAGCTGAGCTTATGACGTTTCGAACATTATCATTATGTTCTGTAATATTAAATATTACCGCTGGATCAGGAATGTAAATAACAACAACCCTGCCCTTTAATTTTTTTAAAATATAAGAGAGTCTTTTTTTGCTGTCTTCATCGCTCATCTCCAAATTAATAGCCCTGCCCTTAGCTCTAACGGGTTTAGTGGCAAATAAATGATTAAAACGACTCATTGCTTTTACAATCAGTGGCTTATATCGCCTCATTAAGTGATATATAAGGGCTGAATTATTAATAATCATTCGAAATTTTTCTTTCTTTCTGTCATTGTCAGACACATGCAATGCATAGCTCTGAATCTCATTGTCAGCAGAATAAGTTATTGAAATATTCTCTCCATACAACCCACCCAGGGTGTGCGAGCCAAGCTGTAAAATGGTCAGTTCAGGCTCATACATATCAAAATATCTATCCGATACAACAGGATAATGTAAAGGCAGAAACGAATCACGAGCCAGCTTTATAATATCAATCCCACTGGGAGCAAGTGCATTTTCAAGCAGCGATGTATAACCCAGAGATACATCAAGCTGAAAAGCCTCAGTATATGAATCTCCGATTATAAATATTTTTCTTATCAGCTCTTTTTGTGGTTCAGCATCATTAAATCCGAGTTGGTTGAAGGTGACATGACTATAGCCTTCAAGACTTTCTACCATTTTTGCACCTGGTATATTGGTGTAGCCTAATTCACTGTCATACTGTTGACTGGAGGGCTGACTGATAAATGCACGTAAGAAGACTTCTGTGAGAATGAGCAGCGCAATTACAATGACTACTAAATATCGAAATTTCATGATTAATACGAGGTATGGGTTCCGTTTATGCAAATAAAAGCATGTTTAAGCGCTGAGCGTAACTGGATATGCAACACCAGAGCTTATAGTCCTGATTATTATATGATTTAGTTTTTTCACTGATCACCCGTTCGTGTGGTCAGCGCCACTATAGGACTAAATACCAGTAAATTATAGCAAACGTAAATTTAATTGCAGCAGTTTGTTCTAATGGCTTATTAAATTATTTACTAATATAGCAATATTCCGGCTTTGTATTAGTGACAGAGTTTAGACTGGGGGTAACCCCGGCACATTTATGTGATAATATGTGCGACTGATTTGTGTACGGTAAAATGATGAACGTTGTGTATTTTGTTAAAATAACGACTATATTTATAGTTATATCACTTGCTGCATGTAGTGGCTCATTAGAGGGCGACCCCGCTAATAGCGTAGCCACTGATCCTTTAATTGCCAAACCATGTGATATTGAGACATCTTATAGTCTTTTTTGGTCCTGGAAACCATTAAATAATGAAAGGTCCAGTGGCTACAAAATTTATTATGGTAATTCAGCTGCTTTGACTAAAAATAATGCTTTAGGTTATATTAAATTAGGTACCGGCTCACTGTCTACATCATTTAAGCCTTCTGATTACAATATAGTAGACTGTACCAATACTTACATTGGTATCTCAGCTACCGGTACACAACCAGAGTCAGCACTGGCTGTTATCAGGTTATAGGATACTTCTTAATTATTGATATTAATATGTGTCAGCATTAACAGATACAATTAATAATAATATTCCTGCGTCGATAATACACGATGGATGAATAAAAATTTGTATGGAGTTAGAGTCATAAACATTGTCAAAATTATACGCATTATACTGAGTATAACCGGTATATTATTCGTTATATTGCCATTTTTCATTTCTGCAGCTGAAATATCTCAGGTTTTATGGTCAAGCAGAATTAATGATTCTGTTTTTATTGAGAAACAAAAATCGGTACTCTATCTAGTTAGATTTTTTTCGGTCAGTGTAGGTTTTTTGTTAATAAGCTCAGCCATATTTTATAAGTTTTTACATCTAAAGTATAATGATACTATTACCGCTATTGATAAAATAGATTATCAAACATGGACTTATGGCATTCTTGCCACGGGCTTTATTATTCGCATATTATGGATAGTTTTTATACCTACTATCCCTGTCAGTGACCCAGCAGAATATCTTTCATTAGGAATATCTCTTTCAGAGAACTACTCCTATACATCTGAATACAGAGCTGTTGGCTACCCTTTCTTTCTTGCCGTATTACATTTTATAACAGGAAATGTAGAAACTATCGGATTAATTGCTAATTTAGTTTTTAATATGATAATTATCATAATCACAATGAAAATAATTATTGAATTAACTGATTCAACACTTACGGCAAAACTAACCTCTTTACTTATGGTTTTTTTCCCTGACTTCATAGCAAGCAGCGGTGTTTTTGCAGTTGAGCCACTTTTTACCGTTTTATTACTTAGCGGCACACTTCTTCTTATACAGAAGAAGTGTGTACTGCTTCGCTACAGCATTTTACTGGGTGTTTTGTTTTCATTTGCGGCATTTGTTAAACCTCTGTTTGTTGCTTCGTTCTTTATACCTCCAGTCATTATGCTTATTATGAAGTACCGTATAGCAGACATCGTAAAATCATCACTGATTATTACACTTACAATGTTCATTGTTATCGCACCCTGGACCGCAAGAAACTTTCACGTCATGGATGAATTTGTACCTATTGCTCCTCTGGCGGGTACTAATTTATATATGGGAAACAACCCCAATGCGACTGGCGGGTATTATCAATATGACCACAGTATTGTTGATCATATTGAACCAAGAGCAAAAAAAGATAAGGCACTTGTTAAAGCGGCTGTCACATATATTATTGAAAATCCGGTGAAATTTATTGCAATGATGCCTTATAAACTTTACTTAACATACTATAGAGACTCATCTATGATTGACTGGGCATTACAAAAAACAAGCCGCCCGATACCTGATAAAACTAAGCCACTAATAACTATTTTTAATGAAATTTATTACCATATTATATTATTGCTTTCTCTGATTTATATACTTATTGTGGTTATAACTAAACAGTATATACAACCACTGTTTCTTACAGGCATTGTCATTGTCGGTTATTTATCAGCCTTTCCAGCCGTATTTATGGGGATACCAAGGCTGCACTACCCAATGATGCCCATATTGTTTATATTCGCCTCAATTTTAATTACTAATAATTATATTAAATACCAGCATCAGCTAGATAACGGTCCAAAAAATGGCTCGGGAAAATAAATTAATGGCACATAAGAATAAACTCTTCGTTGACCTTGATGGCACCCTTATAAACTCGGACGTATTATTTGAGTCATTTTTTTCATTACTTAAATTAAACTTCCTATACATTTTTCTGGTCCCTTACTGGATTTTAAAAGGAAAATCATATTTAAAGAGTAAAATTGCTAGTAAAACAAATATTGATGTCAGGCTTTTACCTTACAACAATGATTTACTCGATTACCTTAAAAACGAACATAAAAATGGCAGGGAACTCATCCTGGCTACAGCTTCAAATAAAAAATTTTCTGAAGCTATTGCAAAACATCTGAATATATTTTCATCTGTAATCTCTAGCGATGAAAATAATAACCTTTCCGGTAATAAAAAATTAGATGCTATAAAAAACATGCTCACTGATAATGAAACATTTAGTTATGCAGGGAATGAAAATATTGATTTAAAAATATTTAAATATGCAGAGTCAGCAATAGTAGTAAATGCAGATAATTCACTGCTTAGGAAAGCAGAAAAACTTACAGAAATAGAAAAAAACATTCCGAAAAAATTCAGTACCTTAAACTCAGTTATTAAAGCGATGCGACTGCACCAATGGGTTAAAAATGTATTAATATTCGTACCGTTATTCGCAGCCCAACTCTGGTATCAGCTCGACAGCATACTACTAACCACTCTTGCCTTTGTTATGTTTGGACTTACCGCATCCAGCGTCTACCTGTTAAATGATATGCTTGACCTTGAGTCTGACCGCCGTCACCCAAGAAAAAGAAATCGTCCATTTGCAAGTGGCAAACTATCACTGGCGACAGGTGTGTTTCTTGTTATATTAATTCCTTTTATAACCTTGCCCATTTCATATTTTATTTCCATTGAATTTTTTATTATTCTTGTACTTTATCTCATTTTGACTCTTGCATACTCATTTGTGTTGAAATCCTATGTTTTAATTGATGCAATTATGCTGGCTGCCTTATACACCATTCGTGTTATTGCAGGGGCTGGCGTCATTCAGGTAATGCCTTCGTTCTGGTTATTAGCCTTTTCAATGTTTATATTTATCAGTCTGGCACTGGTTAAACGCTGCTCCGAGCTATATACATTAAAAGAGATGAATCGGCTATCAACTGAAGGGCGGGATTATGAAGTTAGTGACATTCCGGTACTGCAATCCATGGGGCTGGCCAGTGGTTTTACTTCTGTACTTGTAATCGCACTGTTTATTAACAGCCCGGAAGTCATCGTGCGTTATAGCCACCCTCAACTACTCTGGCTGATGTGCCCTGCACTGCTTTACTGGATTAGCCGTGTGTGGTTAAAAACCCAAAGAGGTGAAATGCACGACGACCCAATAGTGTTTTCAATTAAAGACCGGGGCAGTCAGTTTGTTGCTTTTGCTATGCTCATTATTGTATTGGCGGCTATTTAGGACTTTAGGACTGTAACTTTAGCTAAAGGCTCATTTTTTTGAAGATAAACTCAGGAATTGATTTAATAATCAACATAATTGGCCACCAGAACAGGGGTAAATATACATCATTTTTGCCTTTCTCAATGGCTTTTATTATACCTCTTGCGATATCATCCGGCTTTGCCCATAGCGGACCTTTATCGAAATCAGCCGTCATAGGTGAATCAACGAAACCGGGCTTAATGGTAATCACATCGACGCCTTTTTTAGATAACCTGTTGCGTAAGCCCTGCATAAATATTGAAATAGCCCCTTTTGCTGTTCCATATATGTAATTAGACTGCCGGCCACGGTCACCAGCAACTGAGCTGATAGCAACTATCGAGCCATGCCCCTGTGCTTCAAAAATATTCGCAAGTATCGTTAAAATCTGAATTGTACTTATCATATTGGTATTAAGTGCTGTTAGACACTCTGAATAGTCAGCTTCACAAACTTTTTGATCAGGCAAAGTACCATGAGCAATTAAGACCGTGTCAATGCCCTTTAAAACGTCGATCGCATGAGTAAGAATCTGTTCAACTTTATCAGAGTCATTTACATCAAATACTGAATATTCGACAGAGGCTGCACCCCGTATCAACAAGTCTTTGCTGAGTGTTGAAAGTCTCTCTTCATTTCGTGCCAGCAAATAGAGCTGGTCTTTATCTGTAGCAAATAATTTACTACAAGCTTCAGCAATAGCGGATGTAGCACCAATAATGAGTATTTTTTTCATTCAGTTAAATTCCAAGTCGTGTAGATTGCAATGAGTTAAAAAGTTTATCAGCATTATATTTTCTTCTAACATCAACAAATTTTTGCCAGTTATTATAAGAGTTCTTAAAGTTTTCTTCACTTAAGCGTACATCTTTAGTTAGATATACCCGGCCACCATAATCAAGAACTATTCTGTCCAATTCATCAAGAAAAGAAAATAATTGTCTGTCTATCTTGAAATCCAGTGCCAGTGTGTAACCTTTCATAGGGAATGAAAGGTAATTACGATTGTTTTCACCAAAAGCTTTTAAAACAGCTAAAAATGAGCCCCTCTTTGAAGCGACTATACGATTTAATATCTCTGTCATGCCTTTCAGGCCTGCATCTTTGGGAATAACAAACTGATACTGAGTAAAACCATTTTTTCCATAAAGTTTATTCCAGTTCTGTATCGCATCAAGTGGATAAAAGAAGGGTTGGTAATGAACTTGGTGTGTAATTTCTGCATGTCGTATGCGGTGGTAATAAAGTGCATTAAATGCACTCACAGAATAACTGTTTAACAGAGCTGATGGCATATCAAGTGGGACAGATAAGCCACTCCCAGTCTTGATATCCAAACCTCCATGCCGGCTATGCTCGCCTAACATAAGCAGTGAACGCCCCAGTTTAGCGCCACTTGCAAGACAGTCTATCCAGGCTACTGAGTAGGTCGTATTTTCATATTCTTCAAAAAGCTCAATTGTGTGTTCAAGGTTGGATGTTTTAATAATTTTTTCATCAATATAACTACTCTCTATCGGCTTCAAATAAATTTCGGCCTCTAGTATTAAGCCAGTAAGGCCCATACCGCCACAGGTGGCATAGAACAACTCCGTGTTAAGTTCCGAAGAGCACTGTATAGACTCCCCCGATGCCGTAAGAATAAGTAACGATTTAATATATTGGCTAAAGCAGCCATCTATATGGTGATTTTTACCGTGTACATCACTGGCTATTGCGCCGCCGATACTGACGTATCTCGTGCCGGGGGTCACATTTAAGAACCAGCCATGAGGTACAAATGTATTTAACAGATCATCGAGTGAGACACCCGCCTGACATCGAACCAGCCCCTGGCTACTGTCAAAAGCCAGTATATGGTTCAGATAAGTCGTTTGAAGTACCTGAGCACCCAGTGAACTATCACCATAACTTCGACCCAGACCACGGGGAATTAATTGAGAATATTCAGCCGATGCTATGGTTTTTTGAGCAAGAGAAGCTGTAAAAGGTGATATTGGTAAACTCTCAATTACAGGGTAGCGCCCCCAGCCACTTAGTTGCATTTAAAGGTCCTTCCTTCTAAAGACAAATTTCTTATCCAGGTGATATTTAATCCAGTAACCGATTGCCAGTCCGATAATACCACCTAGATAGCGCATTTCTTTGGAATTGAAGTAATAGTCAAAACCAAATTCAAATCCCCAGAATATAACCGTAGTAACCAGCCCCATTATGGTATATAAAACAAAGGTGTGAGAATCATGCTTAAGGTTATCAACCTTAAATTTAAAGATATATTTCTTATCCAGTAAGTATTTTACGACCAGCCCTGCTCCCGTACCAATAATAACAGACAATAATACCCCGAACGAGTCATCATATAATCGAATTGAAATGTCCTGGCTGGCAATATTAGCAATTGTAGATATAATAGCAAACAGGGAATACAGCATAACAAGCTGCATATTTCCTCCAGAATCCTTAAAAGGAAACTATAAATTTATTGATAAAACCACCCGCTAAAAAACTGTGGGTAACTAATAATACCCTATTTCTTATTCAAATGAGATATTCATTGTGTCCCAATTATAGCGAGTTTGAAAAAAACCGCCAATCAGATGCATCGGCAACATGCCGTTTGATTAGTACTTTTAAAAACCCATTAAATTCAGCAGTAATGCTATAATATTTCAAACCCGTCATTTTAAATATATCCAGCGGGAGTTACTGATTTTCAACTATATAACGACACTAACCTGAAGTTTAAATAATGTGTGGAATTTGCGGTATATATAATATTGAGCCTGAAAACCAGGTTAAAGACAGCCAGATTAACCAGATGAACGCTATGATGATACATAGAGGTCCTGACGCTGGTGGGATCTTTATCAAGGATAATATAGGGCTCGGCCATAGACGTCTTAAGATAATTGATCTTGAGGGTGGCGTACAACCTATGTTCAGTCCTGACAACAATATCGTAGTTGTTTTTAATGGTGAAATCTATAATTTTAGAGAAATTAAAAAGAACCTTGAAAGTAAAGGTTATGTATTCAAAACCGGTTCTGATACTGAAGTTATTATATATGCCTATATAGAATACGGTGAAGCCTGTGTTGACCATTTCAGGGGTATGTTTGGCATTGCTATCTACGATAAACGACATGATCGACTATTTTTGATCAGAGATCGGCTCGGCATAAAACCTCTGTATTTCTACAAAGATGACAAACAGTTTATATTTTCGTCTGAAATAAAACCCATTTGTGAAGTGCTAAAGAATAAACCTGGTGTACGCCTGGCTTCTCTTGATTTCTATATGAGTGTTGGCTATGTACCAGGCAAAGACACTATGTTCGACGGGATTAAAAAACTATTGCCTGGACACACACTACTTATTGATAAAAACACTTTTAGATTTACGCCCTATTGGGATTTGCAGGACTTGCCTTCAAAAGACATTAGTTTCTCACAGGCTATGGAAGAGTTTGAGGAACTGCTCAAAGAAAGCGTATCTTTAAGGTTAATGAGTGATGTTCCGTTAGGGGCCTTTTTAAGCGGTGGTCTTGACTCAAGTGCAATCGTTTCATATATGAGTGAACAATCATCATCACCGGTTAAAACATTTTCTGTAGGTTATCGAGATGATCCTGAATCAAGCGAACTAGGCTATGCTAAAATAATTTCTGATTATTTCAAAACTGATCATCATGAATTTTACCTTGAACCCATGGATTTTTTTAATTCAATAGATACACTGATTAACTACACAGAAGAGCCAATAGTTGAAAGTGCTGCAATAGCACTGTATCAGTTGTCTAAACTGGCAAAGGAACATGTCACTGTAATATTATCAGGAGAAGGTGGTGATGAAATACTTGCTGGGTATCCATTACATCAAATAATGCCTAAAATAGATCGCGCACATAAGATTTCAAAATTCATACCTCAAAATATTTTCAATATTATATCTTCAAGCTCTGAGAAAAAACTAAAGTATCTTGACTGGCTAAATAAACCTCTGAGTAAACGTTATCAAAGTATATCTAATGATGTAACTTTACGTATAAAGAATAACATGTATAAAAGTGATTATTTTTTAGAATCACATAAAATGACATGCGACTATTATGAAAAAATATTTTCTCATCTTTCATCGGCCACTAATTTAAGAAGAATGACATACAGTGATATTAAATCATGGCTACCTGATGATCTTCTGGTGAAAGCAGATAAAATGACTATGGCGGCATCACTTGAACTACGCGTACCTTTACTCGATCATAAACTTGTTGAATATACCAGTTTGTTACCCGATAACTTCAGATTAAATGGAAATCAGGGGAAACATCTCCTTAAAAAAGTTATGGAAAAGCACATACCACATGAAATAATTTATAGAAAAAAAAAGGGGTTTCCTGTGCCAATTGCTAACTGGTTTAGAAGCAGTCTTTATGAAAAAACCAGAGAAATACTGCTCGATGACTCTTCCCTGAATCGCGGCTATTTTAAACCTGAATATATTGAAGGTATGCTAAGTCGTCATAAAGATGGTAGCGAAGATCTTAGTAGGAGAATATTTACAATGCTGAATTTAGAACTATGGCATCGTAAATATATAGACCAATGAAATTATTACTAGTAACAAACCTTTTTCCAACACCCGTTGATCCTGAACGTGGGATTTTCACATTACAACTGGCTAAAAGTTTAAGTAAAATTTGTGATATAACTGTTGTTTGCCCTCTGCCCTATTTTCCAGCCCTGAAAATATTTAAGCGATTTAAAAAATATTATGGTTTTTCTCAGGTACCTTATCAATATACATTAGATAATATTACAGTTTACTCTCCAAAATACCCGCTGATCCCAAAATTATCGGAATCAAAACATGCCTATTTAATGTCAATTGCTTTAAATCGGTGTATTAACTCTCTAAATAAAAAAAACTGCTATGATATTATTAATTCTCAGTGGTTATATCCTGATAGTTGTGCAGTTGATATTGCAATAGAAAACATTGACCTTCCACATGTTGCTACGGGTTTAGGCTGCGATATAAATCATGATTTATATGAAGCGGGAAAAAAAGAGAAAATAACCCGGATGCTAAATAATGCGAATGCAATTACTGTTGTTTCAAATGGCCTGAAAAATGAACTTATTGAAGTTGGTTTTAATAATACAAAAATCACCGTCATTGCAAACGGTGTTGATATCAAAAAATTTAGCCCTTTATCAGAAAACGACTGCAGAGAGTCTCTTGATTTAGAAAAAAACACACCAATAATACTTTATGTCGGACGCCTCAGTCTTGAAAAATGTGTGAGCTCTCTGATTAAAAGCGCCGCTAGATTAATCAAGCAGGATTATTCTTTTAATCTATATATTGTAGGAGATGGCCCCCTGAGAAATGAACTTGAATCATTAACTGAAAAACTTAATATAAAACAGCAGGTACACTTCATAGGCAATGTTGAGCATGATGAAATAATTAACTGGATGGGAGCCTGCAATTATTTTTGTCTACCCAGCTTACGTGAAGGGTGCCCTAATGTAGTGCTTGAAGCATTAAGTTGTGGCAGACCCGTAATTGCCAGTAAGGTAGGTGCTATACCTGATGTAGTAAGTGATAGCAGCGGTATATTATTTTCGCCTGATGATATCGATAGTATATGTGATGCTTTTAAATCTGCATTTGATAGACAATGGGATGAAAAACGCATAGCTGAATCGGTTAAGAAACTATCGTGGGATCATGCTGCAAAAAAATATATTGATATTTTTAATTTTGTATTGAGCTCACAAAGTAATTCATTATAAAGCTTTACAGCGAATACCTTTTGCCTGATATTTTTTTAAAATATCAGGCAAAATTTCTGCAGTCAGAATATAATCATCATGAAATAACAGAATTTCTCCATCAGATAATTTTTCTACATCCACAAGCTCAATTACCTTTTCTTTTGAGTCAAAAGAATCTCTACTATCCAGGGACCACATAACCACTTTCCAGCCACTCAATAAAAGATACAGAAATGACAAAATGGTTAAATCACCGTATGGAGGCCTGAATAAATTAAATTTTATGCCCAATTTTTTAGCCAAAGAACGTCCCGCTGATAGTTCCTTTATGACCGAAAATATAGATATTTTTTTAAAACTATGATGAGAAAATGAATGATATCCGACTGTATGCCCCTCTGAATGCACCATTTTTACAATATCAGGATATTTTTTTATTTCACTTCCACTCATAAAAAATGTAGCATAAATATTTTGTTTTTTAAGAATATCCAGAATCAGAACAGTATTTTCAGGATGAGGCCCATCATCAAAAGTTATATATACAGAACCGCTATTACCATATTTTATTATAAATCGGGAAAGAACTTTAAATATAATTATCTTTAAAAGTGATTTCATATGCTAAAGCAGCTAAATTCCTGAGCTAGAAATAATATCTTCTGCATTTTTCTTCCAGGTATGATCAAGCATTAGTTTATTATATGCATTATCTGATATTTTTTTACGTAACAATTCATCAGAAATAAGTTTATCTATTTTATTTTCAAGATCTTTCATATTAAGTATTTCAAATAGAAGTGCTGTTTCTTCATCCGTCATTACATCGGTTATTGGTAATAGCTGAGGTGCAATAACAGGTATCTTAAGACCCATAAATTCAAACATAACAACTGGTGAACCAAATTCATTTGAATGTGTAAAGACAGCAATATCTAATAATGACAAGTATTGATGAACCGTATCCCTTGTTACAGCACCTGTTAGTACAACATCCTGAAGTTTATTATCAGCTATATCACTTCTTATATTATCGAGAACAGCACCGTCACCAACAAGCAGTAAAACAAGATCTTTATGCTTCAATTTTAATTTTTGAAAGACAGGTATAAGAAGATCTAGTCTATCCCAGTGATCAAACCAGCCTGCAAATCCAATTATGAATTTATTCTCTAAACTAAGTGATTGTTTCAGTTCTGCATAATCCCTGACGCCTGTAAATTTATCAGGGTCTATGGCATTTGGGATAATGCTTACAGATGATTCATTGACACCCTGTTTAACAATCATATTCTTTAAATATGAAGAAACCGTGTGAATTGAAGTGCAGCGTTTAAACAAAAACAATTCAAAATGATTGCATAGCCATGAAAAAGACTGTTTTCGGGCCCGATCTTTTATTCCATTAACCTCATTTGCTTCTAAAACCAGAGGTATATTATATTTTCTTGCTTTCAATGCACCCGAAATCATATAAAATGCATATCTTTCATAAATAAGATCATATTTCCCACTCGATAATTCTTTTTCAAGATGTATTGAGGATGGTATATTATAAAATATTTCAATTAATTCGAATAAAAAATTAGGAAGGTTTTTACTTATAAATTTCCATACGGAGTTTATTCCTGATGTAGAAACTTTTGATTTATCAATGGGCGCATTACCAGCATTGGACATAGGGTCTATTCCTGGCGGAGAGATAATAGTAACTGTATGCCCAAGGTCTTCTAGTGCTTTAACTATACTTGTTATGTGAACACCTTCCGCTCCACGACCTTGTGTTCGGTGGTGATAAAGAATATTAAGTGGTTTAGTGCTCATTTAATTCATGCATTCCTGGTATAATGTATTATATTTTTCAAGAACAACCTTTTCATGAAAATTTTCAATAAAATAATGATAAGCATTATTTCCCATTGATTTAATTTCAGAAAAATCGCCTGCTAACCGTGTAATAGCTTTGCTCATTTCTAATGAGTCACCTTTCTCAACCAGAATACCACTATGCTGACTAATAATTGTGTCAGGAATACCACCAACATTTGTTGAAATTGCTGGCATAGCCTTTGACATAGCTTCAAGTAATGCGATTGAAATACCTTCATAGTCAGATGACAGAATAAAGATATGATGTTTGGAAAGTAAGTCATCAATATCGGTACGAAAACCCTTAAAAAAAATATAATCTGATAAATTTAAAGATTGAGTATAGTTGACTAAATCATCATATTCCGGACCATCACCTACTATTGTTAATGTAACATTAGCCTTACTCTCCAAAGCAAGCTTTACCGCGTCTATCATGACTTTATGATTTTTAACTGCAGCAAGGCGCCCTACAGTAATCAGCTTGGTAACCGCTATAGATGGTCCATTATATTTTAGTACAGAGTGACCCTCGATTCCATTATGAATAGTCTGTAGTTTAACGTCATTAATATGTAAATCAGTTGCAATGTAAGATTGTATGGATTTTGATACAGCAACAATTTTATATACTCTATATGAAAATAATTTCTCTAGAACATGCCTAAAATATTTTTTAATTTTCGCTGATTTTGTATTTTCATATGACATGTATCTTCCATGTACAGTATGAATAATTCTATTTTTTCGGTATAAAACAGAGGCAATAACAGCTTCAAGATAAACACCCCAATCATGTGTGTGAACAATATCGACTTTATATTTTTTTAATATTTTGGATAACTTAAAGGGTATAGAAAAATCATTACCTTCTTTACCGTCCAAACAAACAACCTTTATATTAGGGTCTAATTGGGATATAAGCTCTCCTTTTCTTTTTGTCATACAAATCAAAACATTATGCTGGTTACATAATTTATTAGCCAGGTGTACTACTACTTTTTCAGCGCCACCAAATTCTAATGATTCAATTACATGTAAAATAGTATACATAATTAATTTTTCGATATTTCAATAATTTTTTCATACATTTCCCAGGCAGTTACATAATAAAGTGAATAACCATCACGATCTCGAAATGACGCCTCCAAAGAAGACCATAGATTTTCAAAACCATTAAGTTCAAAAAACATTTTTACATTCTGGTCTTCCAGGCCGTGTGTATGTAATTTTATAAAAATATTCTTATCATCTCCATCTATCGAAACGTTACATGATTCCCAAAGCAAGCTCCGTATATTATTTGGCGGCGCATCAAATGAGAGTTCACCTGACTCAATTCTAGGTATCAAACCCAGTTTTCGACTATACCAATTAAGAGTTAATGGCCCTTGTATCATTAATAGTTCGTCTTCGGCTATTCTGGTATTCGCATTTACTATACGCCCAGTGTTATGTGATTTACACTTGCCATCTTCTTTTGCTAAATAGATACTGTTAATAGTTTTAGTTTGTGTATTACTAGGTGCGGATGGCATAGTCATATCATATACACAACCCGTTTTAATCAATACATCAATTTCATTATCAATACCGCACCACTTTCCATCAGGTCTTGAATTATCAAGCGCCCAGTTTCCATGAATAAAGCCATATACAATATTTCCATTTTTATCTTTGCGTAATAAGCCGTGCTTTGTGTGGAGTAACTCTTTGAATGAGTTTAATGTTTTTTCGAGATTGTCAGCTGTATCGTTATCATGGTGAAGGTGTATTTCGACATCTCCCATATTTTTATCACAAAGTAGTTTAATTTTATTAATTATTTCTTCATCATATTCTTCCTCAGGATAAAAGTAACTGTGTTTAGGGTGATTTCCAGAAGAGTCAGTATGTTTTTTTGCGATTTTTGGATAATTTTCACACCAGTTGGTAACGCGTTGACGCGCAACATTCTCACTTGCTGAACCAAAGTATGGTTCATAATGATCTGCCAGGCAAAAATAGATATTTTTAATATTAGGTGTAGATTTGTCTTTTAAGCGTTGTTTAATATATGACATTATCCACAGATTCATATTACGTGATTTAAGTACCAGTATTAAAAGTACAGGAATACTGATGATAAAGGCAATAAGTAAAATTAAGAATATCGACATATTATTTCAATCTCTGTTTTCTATTTTAATTAAAATCAACGTTTTGCCTTATTCCAGTTTACACCCTGGTTTTTCCTTATAAAACGAATAAATCCTTTAAATAGGGCAATATTCATAACTGTAAAGTACATAGGTATATAAATTGCTGTCGATATATTATTAGACTGTCTAATTGACCATCCATAAAGTGCAATTGAATAAAATACTATTTGCATTACCAGAAGTACAATATAAATTGGGTATTCAGATGATAGTACTGCACTGCATAGCAATGTTAGTAGCATAAAATGAGGCGTCAACCATCTAAGTACTTTATGTGAAATAAATGTAAATGAAAACCAGCTCCGAGGTGGAAATAAATATCTCCACTCATAAACCACTGTCTGAAAACCACCGGCAGTCATACGTATTTTAACATCAATATCATCGGCAAGATCTGCTGATGCCTGTTCATATGACTTTGCTTCAGGTTCATAAATTATTCTATGCCCAGATTTAATAATATCAAATGTGATTGCAGCATCATCATTAATAAGGACAGGGTTAATAGGTTTATATAAACGTTTTCTAACAGCCAATATTTCACCATCAGCTGCAGTTATGGAGCCAATAGTGCTTTCCGCCATTTTAATAACTGACTCATACTTCCAGTATAAGCCATCGCCAACAGCCGCCTCACGACTGCTATTTGTATAAATATGCTTAGCTCCAGTAACTGCACCAATTGTTTCATCATCAAAATGTTTAACCAGTTCTAATACCGCATTAGTTGAAAAATCATTATTTGCATCAGAAAAAACAAGTATATCCCCACTGGCCATAGATACTGCCCTGTTCAATGCTGATGTTTTACCTGCCCTTGGAACATCGTGCAGGCTTAACACTCCAGACTCTTTGTAGCTTAATACTATATTTTCAGTAGAATCATCAGAGCCGTCAGATACGACAATAATTTCCAGTTTATTATCAGGGTAAACTATTGAAAGTGTATTATCTATTTTGTTTTTAATAACACTCTCTTCGTTATAGGCCGCGATAATAAAACTAACTTTCGGTTGTGAACTTAAATCATTTTTAATTGCAACAGGTGTTTTTTTAAAATATTCAGAGATTAAAATTACAATAAATGGATATATAACATGATTGTAAACAATCAAAAAAATTGAGATAAATAGTATAAATTCCAATATAGTACTCATTTTTTATTGCCTGTAATAACGCTTTAAAGCATAAAATAAAGTTGTATTGCCACATAAACACATAAAATTATAAGTATTATAATTTTAAGAATATTTTTATATTCAGTAGTTGTAATATCATATTCACCCTTAAGCTGGTTTGCAGAAGCGGTCAACAAGGCAAAGGTTATAAATGGTAATTCGTGGTCTGCTGAAAGAAAAAACAAGCTGACACCACAACCGGCAACAACTAGAAAACTGGTCTGAATATTTCTATTAATAAGATCAAATTTGTCAATTTCTGGCAAATTAATAGATATTCGTTTAAAAAGCACAAACCACATCGCTATAAAGAAGAAAAATCCAAAAAAACCTGTTTCAGCGAGTGTATTTAAATAAATATTATGTGCTGTTTTCTTTATCCTGTTATTATTTTTAAATCGACTGGAGCCAACCCCAAATACAGGGTTATGCTTAAACATCTGTAACCCCTGATGATATAACTCTACTCGTTCAGGAGTTGATGATTCTTTAAGCCCCCGCCCTTCTTCCTGTGGTTTAACGGCTAAAACAATTATGCCGATCATCAACGCTAAGGGTGCAAATTTTTTAAAACTCATTTTTGAGTGTAAAAATGTAAAATAGCCAATTACAGCCATTAAACCTAGAAAGCCACCTCTTGAATGTGTCATTATAAAGGCAGTACCTATTACACATGTAGTTAAAATATAAAATAATTTTTTTACATTGGATGTCTCCTTATAAAGACAACCGATTGACATGGATAGTATAAATAAAAGTAGAAGTCCTGTGGTATTACCACCACCAAAAGACCCGAGCCATTGAACAGATCCCCTCCAGTTCAAGGTTTGCTCTGTTACGCCTATGCCTGCGCCAACACCTTCGCCTGTTAGCATTAACATAATGCAAAAGTACGAAACTACAAGGCCTGACAGTATCACCCAAAAAAATGTTTTTCTAATTTTTTCAGGAGAATCATTAGCAATAACAATTATCAGGTAGCCAATATAAAATTTTATATATTTATATCCAATTGTACCAAAGGCATAGCCTAGAGAATCACCATTTGGCAGTACACTAATCATTGATAAAATAATAAAATAAGCAAAAAATTTAGCCGGGTATGAAGAAATCACTTCGAACAGTCTGTCTCCATTAAATAAAGCAGCTACTCCAAGTGCGCTTACAAGCGTAAGCTCCTGAACAGGAATACCTTCGAACATACGAATCCATTCTGATGGCTGCAGAACGACTAGAAGTATATAAAATGTAGCAAAAAATCGAATCAAGGTATTAGTCTACTCTATATATATTGATGCATGTAAACGCATCAAACTAGGGGAATACACGCGGTAGTAGCCTACCTAGAATATTATTACTTACTTCTTTTTCCTGTTGACTCAATGTAATGAAGTATATTGAAATAAGGTATAGGCACATTCCTAGTGACAGGTGTAATATAAACTTAATCCATGAGTCAATATCACCTATAGTTCTATCACTGAATAACAGGTAAACTATAAAGGGTACTGAGCCGAGTAAAACAATAAGTTGAGACCGTATAAACTTACCCAACAATTTTATTTTCATCTTGTTCGATATCATCAGAGGCAATATAACTCCACGGAATATTGCCCTGGGTACGGCAATGCCTGCCGCTATTCCGACAATTCCATAATGTACACCCGCAATATAACATGCAGGTATAATTATTATAGCTTCCAGGATATTGATATACATAAGATAGACATGATTTCCAAGACCATAAAGAAATGAGCCTAAAGCTTCAGTTGGAGCTATAAAAATACTCGCAAATGCAAATATCACCATTACTCTATAGCTATCTTCATAACCATCTCCAACCCATAATGCGATAAAGTCATCGCCTAATACAACTAAATACGCTAACATCGGAAAGACAACTATGCATGAAACTTTATAAGTGGAATGCAGCACCTTGAGTAGCATTTCATGATTATTTTTTGCATTCAACTCACTGATGGCTGGTGCTATCACTTTAGTGGTTACACTGAGAAACATAGTTGCATATTTTACCAGCCTTACACCCACAACATAATGTGTAATAACCGATAAGGGTAAAATTAAACCGACGATGACTGAGTCCATATAACTCATAAAAATAGCCAGTGCCGCAATAATAAAGCTGATTGAATTATACTTTATAATTAATTTTAAAATTTCTTTACCTGGCTTTTTAAACACAGATAATTTTTTGATAGGTGATATTTTTCGCCCATAATAAATTGTTGCTATAAAACCAAGGATGGTAATAGTGAAATGCGCTATTGCAACTGTATACAGGTCTTTAAAATAAGGCAATAAAATAAATATCAATAGAGCCCTGACAAGTATAACCACAATCTCAATACCGGCATTAATTTCATAACGCTGATAACCTGATATAACTCCACCATAGGCTGTGCCCATAAGTGAAAACACAGACTGTACACCAGCAAAGAGTATTAATATCTGAAAAATAAGCAGATATTCATTATTATCTAAAAAAAGTCCGGGTAAAAAATAAGAAACGAGTACTGATGTACATATGATTGCAACGGCTATATACAAATAAATATGCAGTGTTGCACTCATATATTCGCGCATACCCTCAAAGTCACCTTTTGCTTCGTATTCGGCCACATGCTTATTTATAGAGGGTCTAAAGCCAAGTTTAAATAGCCCCAGGTAGCCAGTTAAAGCATTAATTAATACCCAAATGCCATATGCAGAATCGCCAAGATTAAGTATAACAAATGGCATTAATAAAAATGCTGTTATCGCCTCAACAGCAAATGCAGCTGTATTGGACATTGAGTTCTTAATGATTTTATCTAACGTGTTCATTGGATATAATAATCTTATATGTTGAGTGATTTTTTTATTGCTAGCAGGAGATTTGAAAAATTCTCATCAAACATACCTGATCTTGATATTTTTGAATTACTCTCTAACCGGTAAGCAATAAAATAAACGATGCACATAATACTTAATGGTTTAATCAGGTTTTTTTTAATGTTAAATGTTTCGCAGTATAAATATATTTCGTCATTTTCATTTTTTCCAATATTTTCTAAAATCACTACTTCATACATAGCTCGAATAATACTTACATTATTTTGTTTTTTAAAAACATTACAAAATAAAAAAATAAGATCCATCAATGGAAGACAGTTTTGAATGGCGTATTCCCAATCAATTATTCCAGTGATATTTTCATTCTGTATCATCAAATTATCTGCAGAGTAATCACCATGATATAAAACCAATGGCAAGGTCTTATTTGAAAAAGAATTTTTAATATATATTTCGAGCGCATCAAAAACATGATGGAATTTACTGGAAAATTGGGATTTAGATTTTAAAAAAGGAATTTTTATTAACCGATCATATGTATCATCAATTAAAATAGCCTGAGATAAAGTCAGGCGTTGAAAAATAATTAATTTTTCAATTGCCTGCTTGTATATTTTTTCTTTTATATCCTTATCATTTAAATCATCACTGTTTATGTTTCTTCCATTAATGCATTCTTCAACAGAACAGCAGTGATTACTTATACGTTTTTCACCTGATAAAGTGGGTATGAAATCAATGTTTTTTTTATTAAGTAACCTAAGTGTTGAATTATTGTTGTAAAGTCTATTTTTACCCAATTCATCAGATGTTATACGTAACATGTATTGATTATCTGGGCACTCAATCAGAAGCAGAATCCCATTGGGCTTTATAAAAAATATATCTCGTACATTATAAGATTTAATACCAAAAAATTCATTTGCTACAGATATATAAAATGATTTATCAATATTAAGGTTTGTTTCTACTATGTATTTACCTGTGTATTTACTATATATATTAAATATAAAATATTTTAAACCCCCGAACTGGTAAATTTTATTAGCTTGGCTTGTAAGTTTAAATGGGTCGCGTGGTGTTCCTTCAATATGATAGCGTACTGCATTAGTTAAATATTTATTATGACCCGTTTTAGAAAATAATTCTGAATTGTCGACAAAATAGTAGTAATTTATATTATATAAATCATTTATTTTAAAAAAAGCGTTTCTAACCAGAGTGTTTCCTTCTGCATACGCAACCAATAAAGTCTCATCGTAATTAAACACCAAATTTTTTGGGACTTCAGATATAAGATAATGATTAATATCCCTATTTTTAAATTCCTTTTTATTGACTCGTGCTTCTACTATTGCCTTAGTGTCGTCATCTAAATATATCGCATATACATGATCAACTACAGCTGATATTGTTGCTACCACGGCACCAAGTCCGGTCTCAATAACTACGGCCGTATTAATTTCAGTATTAATAAAACCTGTCCATACGGTGTGTCTAAGCGATAATTCATTGAGTATATACTCATGTTTTTGAATACTTATTTCACTATATATGATCTCAATAGCTTCATTAAAACCATCCTCAGATGATTTTTTGGCTATTATTTTTTTATCTTCTTTGCTGAGTTTTATTGTGTTCATGTATAAATAAGCATCTTAATATACGGCAAAAAGTTCAGGGAATGAAAGCATTGCTTTGAACATTGCTTTAGTAGTATAGCACTCCACATGTATTCTTTTTAGATCATGAAAGTTAAGCTTATTAAAATAATTTGTTCCAGCTATATATGAAGCTCCAAACATATACTCCGCACTTCTGACCTGTTGCAAGATATTATCATTATACGCAAATGACATGCCTACTGGATAGGCTATTGCCGAAACAGATCGGCCACACATTTTTTCAATGACGAGCTTGGATTCATGGATTTCCTCGACTAATTCCTTTTCCGTAAGCGTTGATAAAACGGGGTGATTAATAGTATGTGATGCTATTTCCATACTATTATTACTCATTTCTTTAAGCTGCTCCCATGACATTGGAAGATTCAGGTTTTCATCAAAATCTCTAGGCGGATAGTTCTCTGCAATATACTCAATCAATTCCAGACGTTTAGAGTTAGGGCATTTTTTTAATGCTTCGATAATAGTATATATTTCTTCCTGACGCTCATCCTTATCGGCTGAAAATATTATATCTACCTCAAGGTCATTTATTAAAGCAGATTTATTTTCAGGGTTTTGAAAAGATTGATAAACCTGATTAAACCAAAAATTATTTCTGGTTCCTATATATCCGGTAGAAACAAAGAATGTAGCTTTTGCTCTGTGTTTTTTTAAAATCGGATAGGCATTCATATAATTATCTAAAAAACCATCATCAAAAGTTATTATTACTGGCCTTTTTGGTTTTTTAATTTTTCTATTAATAATATCCTTTAGGTCTTCAAAGTTTATAAGGTCATAATTTCTGTTTACATGATCAACCTGCCATTCAAACTGATCTTCATTAGCACTTATTAATGAAATATCATTATCGTTACATTGGGAATGATCACAAACTCTGTGATAAGCCAGAATCCTAAGATCCTTAACAAAGTTATCCCGTGTAATATTTAAAATTTTATTAATTTTAAATATATCTAATGTTTTTGCTAAGTTATCCCTGCTTAAAATTTTAGACATCTTTTTTATAGTATTTTGTACTATTCCTCAAACCATATGTTATCTACAATACTGCTATTTTCTTTGGATAGTTTGTTTATATATTTTTTATAAATTTTTCTGTATATATTATAATTCTGTTCTGTTAGTTTTTCTTTCCAGTCCAGGCTTTCTTTAATACTGTTTATACCGGATGTTCTCATAACATTGCCTATTATATGGTGTTCAGCATGTTGAAAATTATCCAGAGATGAATGCTCGATATTAAGCATGCTGCATATGTTTTGTACACATATTTCAGGCTCCTTACATAAATCTGAATATGGTAAATTTATTTTTTTTACAGATTTAATGTCATTAATACACCTGTTAATTGTTATTTGCTCTACAAACCAGCGCGTACATGCATCTTCAAATGAAATAGTATGTTTATCCAGAATTTTTGATGCCTTTAAAAATGAATAAGCTCCCGCTATACCATTTTTATAGAGATATATTGCTGTTGTATCATGTTGCTTCGAAAGAAATTTCAATCGGTAAGGGTTTTTATTTGCATCAAGAAAAACACTGCCTTTTTGCAATTCAACCACCTTTTTCATAAACAGATCATTGCGATATAATATATCGCTTATGCGTTTGTTATACATAGGAAAAACACTGAGAATTCTATCTCTTAGCGATTCAAGCATAGAAGAATTGAAAAATGGTATTTTCTGTGTAAGGTATCGGTTTATTCTTTCATTTTCAGTTATGTAAAACATCAAATCCATATCATCCAGCTTAAAATTTATACCTTCCTTGATTAGTGCATTTTTCAGACGATTAAAAAAATCACATTCACGTAGTTTATCTCCACAGGAGCATAAATAATTCGGATTATTTTGAATGGTTTCCATTATATCAAATTCACTTATAGTTGATATTTCTGGGTTACTATTCAGTATAAAAGACAACAAAGTTGAACCTGAAAATGAAGATGATGTAATATAGGTTAATTTCATAAGTTTTTTATGAAGCGGTTAAAAGATCCAGTTTTTTTAAAACATTCTCTGTTGTGGTAAAATTAAAATCTGAAAGTAATTTTCCTAGCCTGTTTTCACAGCGAGAAATATTATTATAATGCCTGAATCGTGTTGATAATTTTATATTATTTATTTTAGGCTGAAACTTATCTACTTCCCAGGGATGAATATAAAACATAAATGGGAGATTTTTTTTATTCAAGGTACCAAGTAGAAATTTTGAAAAAAAATACGGAAACAATCTAAAGTAGCCGCCGCCTGATATTGGAAGGTTAAACACCCTGTTTTTATAAACTGATATTGGGAACTCAATAATTTGGTTATTATTGTTAGTTGTTAATACATGAGGCCTGGTGTTGATATCTGCTATTCCATATCGATCATGTACAATCGGAAATATACTGGAATCATATCTATAGCCGGCTTCACAAAGCACATCCAGGGCCCAGAATGATTTTTTTGTAATTGAATAAGTAGCTGCTCGATAACCCAATACTTCTTTTTGAGCAATATCTTCTAATAGTTTTTTCGAATCAAATGTTTCTTCTCTGAACTCACTTTCAGATTGATTATATATTAACTTATGTGACATGCCATGAGATGCAACTTCATGGCCTCGGTCTGAGATTTCTCTGACTAGCTGGGAGTGTCTTTTCGCAACCCAACCCAGTACAAAAAATGTGCCTGAAGTTCCATGGTCATCGAGAAGATTAAGCATAATGTGGGTATTATTTACTACTCTTGACTCGTAGGATCCCCAGTTTTTTCTATCAATATTTCCACTAAAGGCTTCAACCTGAAAGTAATCTTCAACATCAACCGTAAATGCATTTATAGTTTCAGCTGTCATTATTATTTTTTTCATCCAGATGATCAGCTATTCGCTTTAGCTGGCGTGAAATTTCTACTAGCGCCCTGGAAGCTATAGGTATATAGGCTGTATTAATTACATTTTTTACATCCGAATTCCCACTAAAATCGTCTGACAGTTCATCCATTTCATAAAGATTTTCTTCCTGCTGGGTAGATTTTGTTTCATTATCTGATAAGCCTGAGCCTCCATATTTTTTCCACTGAAGCTCATTAATTGAGTGCTCAAATTCAATTTTACTGACTATTGTTTTATCATCAGCAAAAGTGCAGGTAAGTGCAGTATCACAGAGGGTATTTATGAGTCTGGGTATACCTCCTGTATAATCAAATATTCCCGGCATAATTTCATCAGAAAACAACTTTTCTGTAATACCAGCAATTTTCAGACGATGGGCAATGTATTCTTTCGTTTCTTCAAATGTTAATGCCCGAACATGATAACGAAGACTCACCCTTTGTAAGAGCTGCTCCATATCTGGATCTTCTAGTTTGTGATTTAACTCAGGCTGGCCAACCAGTATTACGTGGAGAATTTTTTCTTTCTGAGTTTCAACACTTGAGAGCATAGTAATTTCTTCAAGTACTCGCTTACTCAGGTTTTGAGCGTCGTCAATAATAAGTAATACCTGCTTTCCTTCCAGATAGCTATTCACTAGAAACTGATTTAACATACTCAGTAGTTCAACTTTTTTAGCGCTGAACGGATTCATACCAAATTCAACCAGTATCGCCTGCAATAACTCAACTTCATTCAACTGAGTCTGAAATATTTTTGCAACCAGAACATTTTCATCCAGCTCTGTTAGTAATTTTTTTATCAGTGTTGTTTTACCGGAACCTATTTCTCCTGTAATAACAACAAAGCCTTCGCGGTTAAATATTGCATACTCCATATAAGCTTTTGCTCTTGAGTGTGCTGAGCTCATATACAGGTAATCAGTATCAGGTGTTATGCGAAACGGATAATCTTTTAATCCAAAGAATTCCATATACATGATCAGGTTTCCTTATAAAGAGTTGTAGTTAAGGTTTAAAATAACTGTTAAATCTTCGTATGAAAAGTTGCTAACAGTACTGTCCCGTTCAGTTTGTATAGCACTTAAGCCAACGGTGAAATTTCGCTTTAATCTGTGGGTATACCTGAGTGAATAAAGTATATCTTCATCTTCCCGTTTTGGTGAAGAGTTAGTGTAAAACCTGGATATATATGATGCTACATAGATGATACGATCTCCCTGACCAAAACTCCAGCTACCGTTAAGAAGCGCCACCTGACTTTCTTCATCAAGTATTGTTTGTTGTCTGTATTTCCGATCTCTGCTATAAATATCGATGTTAAAACTTGTATTTACAGCTGCATTTAAATATTGTAGACGTGATGTTTTGTCTACATATATATCATTACTGACAAGGTTCGAAATTGCATTGGTTGTCATATTGCCTGGTGTTGCCTGCACTAGCTGGCGACCAGCGTCGGTTGCCATGTCCTGGTACGACAACTGGACACTGGAGTTTCTTGACATCAAGCGACTAACCGATAATAAATAGCGGTCATATTTTATACTGTCTATATTCTCATATTTAACATTGGTATAACCGTACTGGCCATCCAGTGCATGTATGCCACTCGTATAATTTACAGCAAGGAATACATCATTGCGAGCAAAGCTATTGATAGCGGCATTCTCATAATCTACTTTCTCAACTGCATCATTTAATGACAGGTTTAATCGTGAATTCATTTGTTTAGACCAGCTTGCTGTAACTGTCCCCCTATTATTATCTCTATTAATCGTAATACTTTCATATCTAAACGTTTCAGCCCGGCTAGTGAATATTAAATTATTTGTAGCACTAAACCTTATTGTGTAATCGGGACCTGTTGAAAATATATTAACATTTTGCAGATTTGATGGCCTGTTGGCCTGTAATGGGTTTATAGATGTCTGAGTGAAGGTATCATCTACTATCCAGTCAAGCTGCCCAGGGCTTATTTTCCAGAGCAAGTTGGCGACAACATCCCCTGTAACGCGATCATCGGCAAGACCTTTTGTATAATTAATCGAGCGAACATTTCCATCTATATACATAGAAAAATCGGCCGTGTCTTCTATTGCAGTTAATCCCGCAATTAAAGTATATGATGTTTCAGTGTCAGTCGGATTAGGCACACGGTTAACATTACTGTATTGTGATAATAGTATCCCTGCAGAATATGTTACATCCGCCGCATTTGTGCTGACAGGTAAAAACAGGACAGGTATTAGTACTTTAATAATTCTGTGTTTGATCATAGTTAATTCACACCGACTATGATCAAGACTTAAATAAATTAAGTATATTAAATTTTGGTAGTTTAGGGGTTTCATTAAACACAACACCAAGCAATTTATCCTCGCCAATAGCATCGGCGGCTTCTTTTATCTTCCCTCTTGATGCTGTTCCATATGGTACTACTAATATTACAAAATCACAGAGTTCTACTAATATTCTTGTGTCTGCTGAATCTGATATAGGCGCGGCATCTAAAAATATGTAGCGGTCTGAGTATCGTGACAACAGATCGCTCATTAACTGGCGCATTCTCAGTGATGTGAAATACTCTGTAGATATTTCACAAGACGTTCCGGCGGGTATTAATTTTAATCGCTTAATACCCGTTTTATGCATAATACTACTCGCATCAATTGTTTCATCTTCAAGGTAATCTGTTAAACCATAAGCTGTTTCTATATTCAGCATGGATTCAAGTTTCGGACTGTTCAGATTGCAGTCTATCAATAGTGATGTTTTACTTTCATCAAATGAAAAAGCAGAGGCCACATTCAAAGATGTTTTGCCTTTTTCTTCACCAGACACACAGGATGTGATCATGCAAATAAAGTTTTGACCATGACTTTTCTGTACTAATTTTGTACGTAGGTCACGATAAGTATTGGCTGTTTTATTGTCAGCCATATTGGAGAAAATTATTTTCAGTTCAGAAAGCTGATTATTATCGAGAATTTCACCGCTTTCCATTAAAGCTATTTCTTTAGTGGAGGATTTTCGGTTTATTTTACCAATATTAGAAGTTGATGGGATCAGGCCTCTAACGCTGGACTGAGTCATCGGTTTTTTTATCTCATGGTCCGCTACAGTAGCCAGATTTTTATTTTCCGAACGGCTTGCCTTTGCCTTATTTAATGCATCTTCAATTTTGCTCATTACAGCTGCCCTATATATTTAAGCCAGCCAACATATCCATAGATGACTAAAACCATTGCAAAGCCTGTAGCAAGAACCATTACATTAACTTTAGATCGTCTTATTTCGCTTGCACTCGATATTTGACTTATTTCAGCCAGAACAGGGATATTTAATTCTTCAGAAATGACTTTAGAAAAACGTATACGCGGATCAATTTGCAGCATGACATAAATAAGACCAATAGGAACTGCAAGCCCTAATATTAGCCCTGCAAGCACAAAATGCATAAACCTGAGACCCGTGGGTATTAATGGAATTTTTGCAGGCTCCTGTACTTTAAAGGTAAGTCCCTGATTTTCCTGATCGAGGTTTTTAGAAACCCGGGCCCTTTCCATTCGACGCAATAAGTCCTGATATATTTCCTGATTAACCTGGTAATTACGTGTTAGTTTTGAGAGAGCCGTTTCTCCGCCATGAATTCTTCTTGCCCGGGCATATTCCCCCTCAAGCATTCTATTCATCTCTTTTAATCTTGCCCTCAATGTCTGTATTTCGGTTTCTGTTGCAGATGCGTTGCTTCTGAGTTGCTGATATAGAGGGTTTAGGCTAATAGCTTCATCTACATAATTTTTACCGGTTGTACGTGCCAGAGAAATAGCCTGTTCCCTTTGTTCTATTTCAGTCTTCATTGACTCTTTAAGATCTTCAATTTGATGTTTTAATCGTACAATATCCGGGTATGTGTCCTGATAATCCAGCCGCAATGTCTCAAGGCGCGTCTGCAGATCGGCGATTTTACTTCTGTACTGGCCTTCCTTTGACTGACTTATTGTGATTGCAGCCTCACCTGATAGTTGTTCTCGTAATGACTCTATACGTATAACCGTTTCACTTAATTTAAGCTGTGTATTTTCGATATCTCTGGTTAAACGATTAATTCTGGTGGATACTTCCACATCAAGGCCAGGTCTGGCGTCTGGGTTATTTGACCTGAAATTTCTAAGCTCTTCTTCAACTTCAGTCAATTTATTCAGATATTCATCCACTTGCTTTTTAATAAACTCATAAGCAGCCTGACTTTCATTCATTTTGGATTTTTCACCTTCCTGAATAAACAGTTCCGATATACGCTTTGCTGTAATATAAGCACGCATAGATTTGTTATCTGTATATTCAATTTTTATCAGGTTTTTCCCGATACCATCAACTTTCAGGTGCTTTTTAATTTCTTTCTGAAACTGCGCCTGCTCAAGTTCAGACGGATTGTTTTTTAACCAGCCTGCATCTTCTAATACCTGAGACATAATAACTTCACCAAATATTATTTCCCGCGCATTGCCGGCATAATCGGTTACACGGGTTGCCTCAGCCGTACCTTGCATTAAGGGCTGTAAAATATTCGTGCTATCAGCCTGAATAATACTAAAAGCGGTATAGCGTTTTGGCCATACCGTACCAACAGCAAGCAGGATTAAGCTTATTACAACGAAAAACAGAAATATGGTATTACGACGGGCAATGACTTCACCCATAAGTGTAGTTAATACTTCTTCCAAGGGTAAACGCATCAGCTATTCCCTGCTATTAAAATAAACGTTCTGGAACGGTTAAAATATCACCTGGACGAAGTTCAATATTGGTACTCAACAGGCCTTTATTCAAAATATCATCAAGATAAATACTGATAACCCGTGTTTTGCCGTCTATCACTCTATAGAGCTTTGTGCTGTTGGGTGCCGCAAAATCATTAACACTGCCAGCAGCCAATACTGCGTCTAACACGGTCATTCCCTGCCGATAGTTCATTGAACTTGGTGTGTTTACAGCACCGGTTATTCTAAGCCTTGTCAGGTATTCATGGCTCTGCAAACCCGTAACCATAATTGTGACATTTGGGTCTCGGACGAAATTTTTCAGTTTATTTTGTATAGTTAATGCAACTTGTTCAGGCGTATAACCTGCAGCCGCAACATCACCTACCAGGGGCATGGAAATCATGCCGTCAGGCCTGACAGGTACGTTCACAGAGAGCTCTGCATTACGCCAGACATTAATGTTGATTGTGTCATCGACACCCAGACGATATTCTTTTATTGTTTCGGACGTACGGTCTTGCTTTAGCATATCGGAATTAGCTGATATATAAGCATCCGATGCACAACCTGGTAATAAAATAAATAAATAGAATATAGATGTGACGGCCGTTATGGCTCTAAGCATTTTTTTCTCCAGCGGTATTCCATTGATATTTAGCAAATCAGTCAATTTTATATTGTTCGAATCGCTACTTCCATGACCTTGCTAATGCAAAAGATCAGATCGTGTGTATTTTACGAATTCTTTGCGTACAAATCTATAGATAAGTCATGTTAAATCAGTTACTTCGAATAGTTTTTTATAAAAAAACCACCCATATGTGTGATTTTCGGTGTTTGTATCAAAATTCTAAAATAAATAAGGCCTGTAAGTATAATTCTTCCACTATAAGCCCATGGTCATATTTGAAGCGTTCTCTATAACAGGTATGCTTCAAGCTTTCTTATTTTTATACAGGTCCAATATTTACATAGTTTGGAGAATGGCAGGTTTTCTGACAATATAAACGGTACAATAATATTCATCCGCAGGTTTTGAACAATATTGGCTAGGTCATAACATCAAAACAGCCTGCTGCTAACTCGAAAATTACTCTAAATATATCCGTAAACATGTACAGTGAGTTTAATGTTTTTCAACAAACGATCGCGCTCTTTGAAATTTTCAGGGCTGGCTCTAAATATAATAGCTCATATTTTAAAGACATGTGGAGATCAATTTAATGTTAGTATCCACATGGGTATATCGGCTCACAGTAACTAACTAAATATTGTCATTTTATAATCCTGGTATGAATAAAATCTACACCTTTAAAGACAGCTATAGAATACTGGGGCAAAATCCCTCCTGTGAATGGAGTGAGCTCAGAAAATCCTATAAGAAGCTCATTCACTTATGGCATCCAGATAGATTTCCTGAAAATTCCACAGAAAAAGAAGTGGCTAATGAAAAAATAAAAGCCATTAATATTGCGTACAACCAAATTCATGCTTATTATCGTGAAAACAACGCCCTGCCGTCGATTGAAACTACAGAAAATGCACCACAGTCTGGTCACCCAATCAGAGCTAAAAATGATGAAGCAGTATCTGCAGGCGCAAAGCCTGGCCCAGAAAGGCCAAAAACCAATAGGCCTGCCAGCAAACCTGAAGGCAGATCAAAGCCGTCAGTCGAATCAGCCTGGCGTCCCTCATATGGCATAGCCATTGCCTGTTTTTCCCTTGTCGCTTTTTACTTTATATACACGAACAGCACCGAACAGCATCCTCACACACCAGATGATACCCAGGCTCACAAAAGCCATTATTCATCTGCACCCGTTACAGACAGCCCAGTTTATGCAGATCAGGATTTAGATGCGGATGAAGAAAAAATATCAGATAGAAAAATTGACAAGAAGATAAGTGATCGGTCCAAGCATGACGCATATTTTACCTATGGTGATAGCATTGGGAAAGTTATAACTGCACAGGGTGTGCCGGACCGCACTGATGGAGACGTCTGGTATTATGGACAATCTGAAGTTCACTTTAAACGTGGTCAGGTAACACACTGGATTAGAAAAGCGGGGCCACCGTTAAAAACACGACTGAATATCGAGACAAGATAGCCTGATTCAGAGACAGGCACATCGATTTTTATATATTGTACCCAGCAACTTAAACAGATGGTTTTGAATATTACACTGGTTATATAATACTCAGATTAACGAGCTCCCTGGCCAAACAATACGACCTGAACGGTCTGAAATAATATTGTCATATCAAGAAACAGGCTATAATTTTTTATATAGTACAAATCATACTGTAGCTTATTTTTAGTATCTTCTTCCGTTTCACCATATGGGTAACATATCTGGGCCCAGCCAGTAATACCCGGCTTAACCGTATGCCTTAACGAGTAATGCGGTATATTCTGCTCAAAACCCAGCACAAACTGTGGCCGTTCAGGCCGTGGGCCGATAAAGCTCATATCGCCTTTTAATACATTCAGAAGCTGAGGCAGCTCATCAATTCTGGTTTTTCGTATAAATGCTCCAATACGTGTGACCCTGGCATCTTGCTTACTGGCAAATTGTGCGCCGTTTTTTTCAGCATCTGTTCCCATGCTGCGAAATTTCATGACTTCGAAAGGGGCGTCACAGAGACCTAAACGCACCTGCCGGTAAAAAACAGGGTCTCGGCCCAGGGTGCTTAACCAGATAGCCAGCATAGTCAGGATAATAATCGGGCTGGCAACCGTTAAAATCAGCAGGCTAGCCGTTATATCAAACGTCCGCTTTGCATAACTGACGGAAACCGCTTTGGTAAAACCGTCAGAAAAAATAACCGCGCTTGGGTGTAGTGCGTCCAGCTCAATATGTCCGGTAATGCGCTCCAGAGCATCGAGAATATCTCGAACAATAATGCCTTTCATTTTGCACTCTAACAGGCCTGTAAGTGGAAACCCAACCCGTCGGTCATCCATTGCCAGAACAACTTCATCAATATCGTTATCAAGACACAAATCAAGCAATGTTGACTCAATTTCAAGCAGGCTGGATTTATCGACCTGCACTTCATTCTGGTCAATATCGACAAAACCAATAATTTCATAACCTCTTTTTGTTGAAAACGCCTGTTTGCTCTCTATAAGCTGGCCTTTTATACCTGCCCCCATGACCAGCAGTCGACGCTTGAATATTTTATGATTATCCAGGTTCTGAAATATTGTTCGAGTGATCAAAACACCCAAAAGCGCGACCAACAAAGAAGAGGCAAAAACACCTCGCCCTAAAAAGATCTTCGGGTAAATATAATAACTGAGAACAATTACGCCCAGCCCCAGTAAAAAACTAATAAAAATGCGTATCATCATGCCGGAAAAATCATCGACATTGGTGCGTGAGTGCAAACCCGTGGCCGTCATACTCAACCACATAATGACAGCAAAAACCCCTGCTTTTAACTCAAGTGGTGCCTGCAGTGCCAGTAACTGGTACTCGTGTGCAAGATTCGTCGAGTCGTAGAAACGAACATAAACACCAATATATACAGAAGAGAAAAGCACAACGAGTTCTACCAGCATCAGTAATACGATTGATGTGGGTATATAGTGACTAAACAGCCTTAACATATTTAATGAACATCCATAGTCTTCAGGGTAAAAGTATTGCAGTGAGTCAGTGGTAAGCTTGTGTTAGCTGTAATTGCACATCTATACTTTCTGCTTAGCAAAATGATAAGTTAAGCATTAGAGGGATAGTAGAGATTCGTCCATTCATTGTTATTTTGCAGTAAAGCATGTATCCGTCTCTATTATCCAGAACACAGAATCCCTCCCGGCATATTTTATCAATTCTACACCATTGCTTAAGTCCGGGGTATTATCCAAACGAATCAATTAAGCTTAAAAATCAGAAAAAACCGTTAAAAACAATGTTTTTTTACAGTTCCATTGTTCTCCCCTAACCTTATAAGAATTATAGGCGTAAATCACGATATCTGAACATTTAGAGAAAATATTTTTACTATTTACACATTTTCCATTGACCTGAAAGGTGTTTTTCTCCATAATTCACGCCCTTGAAGTTACGCGCCTGTAGCTCAGCTGGATAGAGTACTCGGCTACGAACCGAGCGGTCAGGGGTTCGAATCCCTTCAGGCGCACCATACATAAAAAAAGCCCTGCCTGAAAAGATAGGGCTTTTTTTATGTATGGTGGAGAGCGAAGGATTGATGACCCACATCTCTGTGGGCCATCCTTCGGCGCGTAGAAGCATCGCGTCAAAAAGTGCTGTTTTGCACTTTTTTCGAAACGGCTTCTAATCAGGTACTCGCTCACACATAAAAAAGCCCCACCTGAAGACAGGTGGGGCTTTTTTATGGATGGCGGAGAGCGAGGGATTCGAACCCTCGATACTGTTTCCAATATACACCCTTAGCAGGGGTGCGCCTTCAGCCACTCGGCCAGCTCTCCAGTTATTTTTTATCGGCGCTCTGTACTGAACCCAATATGTGCGCCTTATTGCGGGCTCCACTCCTTCAATTATTAGCGACAGCGACATGTCTTTTTCGCCGTTTTCGTATTCCTCTCAGATCATGGCCGATGAAAAAGCAATCACCATGTTCTGAACTGTTCCTGACAATTCAACCAGCCTTTCGGCTGGGGTCTTTAAATTCATCAAACAAAACCGCCGCTAATTGGCGGCGGTTTTGAGGGGGCTTAATATACCTTTGATCAACTCAGAGGTAAAGCCCAAATACAGCTTTTTTACGATCTTCTAGGTATTGCCTGCAGCCTGATTTTCCTGTTCCCTTTGAATACGCTCGTAAATTTCTTCACGATGAACAGATACTTCTTTAGGTGCATTAATACCAATACGAACCTGGTTGCCTTTGACGCCCAGAACCGTTACAGATACTTCATCACCAATCATCAGGGTTTCACCAACTCGACGGGTTAGAATTAACATTTTTTCCTACTCCTTTGTTCAATCACCAATGGCATCCAGAGTCCCTTAATGAGCTCCATCAACCGTTGATATATATTAACACAGTTGTAATGCATCTGTGTTCACTTTTTTACAATGCCTGATCCAGGCCGAACTCACTATGCAATGTTCTTACCCCCAGTTCAAGGTATTTTTCATCAACTACAACCGATATTTTAATTTCAGAGGTTGAGATCATCAGAATATTAATAGCTTCTCTGGCCAAAGCAGCAAACATACTGGATGCTATGCCGGCATGTGAACGCATACCCACACCCACCAGTGAAATTTTAACTATGGCGTCATTGCCTCTGGTTTTTTTGGCACCCAGTTTTTTACCTGTTTCTTCCAATAAACTCAATGCTTTATCATAATCATTGCGATGTACAGTGAATGTGAAGTCAGTTGTGCCATCCTCACCTACGTTTTGCACGATCATGTCTATTTCGATATTTGCTTCTGTGATCGAGCCAAGAATGTCAGATGCAACGCCTGGAGTATCAGGTACGCCGGAAATTGTGAGTTGAGCCTCATCTCGATTAAAAGCAATGCCGGAGATCACCGCCTGTTCCATTTTGTCATCCTCAGTTGTGATTAATGTACCCGCCCCTTCAGCTTCTTCAAATGAAGACAGCACGCGTAAAGGGACGTTGTATTTACCCGCAAACTCAACCGAGCGAATTTGCAATACTTTAGAACCCAGGCTGGCCATTTCCAGCATTTCTTCAAAGGTAATCCGGTCGAGTTTGCGGGCTTTGGGTTCTACCCGGGGATCGGTTGTATACACGCCATCCACATCGGTATAAATCTGACACTCATTTGCTTTCAGTGCGGCGGCCATAGCCACTGCGGTTGTATCAGAGCCGCCACGCCCCAGCGTGGTGATATTGCCCTGCTCATCCACGCCCTGAAACCCTGCAATCACTATAATATTACCCTCATCCAGATCCGCCTGCATTTTGCTGCATTGAATGTCTTTTATCCGGGCTTTACTGTGCACATTGTCCGTGAGCATTTTAATCTGCGTGCCCGTATATGACCGGGCTTTCGCACCTTTTGCGTGTAGCGCCATACTGAGTAGCGCAATAGTCACCTGCTCTCCAGTAGAAATAAGTACATCCATTTCTCTTTCTGAGGGTGACTTTTCTATCTGCCTGGATAGCTTAATCAATCGATTGGTTTCACCGCTCATAGCTGAAACCACAACGACAATCTGATTACCTTTGTCGCGACTCGCGATCACCCGATCTGCGACCGCCTGAATACGTTCTATGCTACCAACAGAGGTGCCGCCATACTTTTGTACAATTAAAGCCATGATTATTTATTTTCGGTTATATTCCCTGAAGTATCCCATGAAAGCCGCCAGCCATAGCTGAGGCAGAGTTCAACCTGAATTAATTAGTTGGGCACCATAAAGTGCGCCTCTGGGCGTCCCCATGTTGATCATTATGGGACGCAATCAAAAAGAGCGCTGATGACGAGTCCCTCGCGTTTTTTTGATATAGTCAGGTGTGCTCCCGACTATGCAATTCAGGGTGTAGCACCATCACCGAACGGGTGACTTGCACTAAAGTGAGAATAATTAATATTCTCAAATACTTACAGTGCATTTATGCGGTTAACTGATTAATTTAGGTTCAAGCTGGCGAATTATGTCATAAGCAAACAGTTTTTGCGAATCACGGTGACCGTGAAGCTTTCGGCTTACTCCGCCAGTTGCTGCTCGACCCAGGGTTTAACCGAAGCGAGCGCCGCATCAAGGTTCTCTGGTTGATTGCCTCCAGCCATAGCCATATCGGGTCGACCACCACCTTTGCCTCCCACCTGCTTTGCCACCATATTCACCAGATCACCGGCTTTTAAGCGGGCGGTCTGGTCTTTACTGACACCGGCACAGAGACTGACTTTGTCGCCCGTTGTGGTGGCCAGCACAACAGCGGATGACCCCAGTTTATTTTTTAACTGATCCAGAGTGTCACGCAATGACTTACTATCAACACCGTCGAGCTTAACCGCCAGTACTTTCAGGCCGTTCACCTCCACCGCACTGGCCGTTAAATCACCACCGGTTTGAGTCGCCATTTTTGATTTAAGCTGGGCAATCTCTTTTTCCTGCGACTTAAGACGCGAAAGAAGCTGAATCAGTTTGCTCTCTGCTTCTTCAGTGCTTGCTTTAAGCAGTGATGATATCTTATTGATTTTACTGGACTGCTCGCAAGCATATTCAATAGCCGCCTGACCGGTTAAGGCTTCTATTCTGCGCACACCGGAGGCAATTCCGGTTTCCGAAACAATTTTGAAATAACCAATATCTCCGCTGCGCTTAACATGCACACCGCCACAGAGCTCGATTGAGAAGTCACCAATAGAGACGACCCTGACTTCATCACCATATTTTTCACCAAACAACGCCATTGCGCCTTTGTTTTTTGCATCTTCAATAGCCATTACTTCAGATGCTGTCTTTGAATTTTTACGTATTTCCTGGTTGACGATCACTTCAAGTGCATGCAGCTGATTAAGGCTCACCGCTTCATTATGGGAAAAGTCAAAACGCAGTCGCTCATTATTAACCAGAGAGCCTTTTTGCTGCACATGCTCACCCAGCAGATTACGCAGTGCAGTATGCATGATATGTGTTGCTGAGTGGTTACGAACAGTAGCATTCCTCCTTTCGGCATCAATTTGTGCGGTCAAATGATCACCCACATTCAATCTGCCTTCGGATAATGCGCCAATATGAATAAAAGCCTGGCCCTGTTTTTGTGTATCCATTACTTCAAAGCGACAATGACTATTACTCAACAGACCGGTATCCCCTATCTGTCCACCAGACTCCGCATAGAATGGGGTGCTTTTTAATATCACAATGGCTTCGTCACCGGCTGATATTTGCTCAGCAGGCGCACCTGCTTTAAAAATCGCTTCAACTTCGCACTGGTCCTGCAGACGGTCATAGCCGGTGAAATCGGTAATGGCACGGGTGTTTATGCTGTCATTGTAATCCATCGCAAACTTACTGTTGGCGCGCGCGCGTTCACGCTGAGCCTCCATGGCCGCTTCATAACCAGGCATATCCAGCGACAGCTCACGCTCACGAGCGATGTCTGCCGTCAGGTCAACGGGAAACCCATAGGTATCATAGAGTTTAAAGACCATTTCGCCGGAAATCTGCCCGTTTTTAATATCTGAAAGTCCCGCTTCAAGTATTTTCATGCCCTGATCCAGGGTTTCAGCAAAACGCTGCTCCTCCTGTTTAAGTGCTTTTTCAACTGCCTGCTGTGCCACGGCAAGTTCGGGATAGGCAGCCCCCATTTGCTTAACCAGTGGTGTAACCAGTTTATAAAAGAATAAATTATCCTGGCCCAGCTTATGTCCGTGGCGAAGCGCGCGACGAATAATGCGTCGCAACACATAGCCTCGGCCTTCATTTGAGGGCAGCACCCCATCCACAATTAAAAACGCACAGGCACGAATATGATCAGCAATGACTTTTAATGAGTTATCGTTTAAGTCTTTACAGTCGGTTTCTTTTGCGACAGCTGCGATTAATGCCTGAAACAGGTCGATGTCATAGTTACTGTGACCGTTCTGTAAAATCGCTGCCAGTCGCTCGAGCCCCATGCCGGTATCAACCGAGGGCGCAGGTAGAGGCTCCATTTTGCCGTTTTTATCCCGGTTATACTGCATAAACACCAGGTTCCATATTTCTATATAGCGATCACCGTCTTCCTCCGGCGTGCCGGGAGGGCCACCTGGAATTTTTTCGCCATGGTCGTAAAAAATTTCTGTGCAGGGGCCGCAGGGACCGGTATCCCCCATAGACCAGAAGTTATCGCTCTCATGTTTTTTACCGCCGGGTTTGTCGCCAATGCGGGAAAAGCGGTTTTTATCAACACCAAGCTCTTCCAGCCAGATTTTCTCTGCTTCCTTATCTTCTGAATAGACGGTAACCCAGAGTTTTTCTGCGGGCAGCTCACACACCTCGGTTAGAAACTCCCAGGCATATTGAATCGCTTCACGCTTAAAATAGGCCCCAAAGCTGAAATTACCCAGCATTTCAAAAAAGGTGTGATGTCGTGCGGTATAACCTACGTTTTCCAGATCGTTATGTTTGCCTCCGGCACGCACGCAGCGTTGACTACTGGTGGCGGTGTTATAGCTGCGCCTGTCCTGCCCTAGAAACACATCCTTAAACTGCACCATACCCGCATTGGTAAATAACAGGGTTGGGTCATTGCCCGGCACCAGGGAGCTGGAGGCAACCACTTCATGCCCCTTGCTGTTAAAAAAATCGAGAAACTGTTGTCGAATCTGTGCTGTCGTAGTCATATTAAGTTACATTAAATAATTATGTTAAATCTTTGATTTAAATAAGTTTAATACTCATCTAAATTCATAGAATCCAGTTTAAATACCCAATCTAAGGGAAACCCACGAGATTGCAGATATTTTGCGCGCCTGGCTTTTTCTGCGTATTCCTGAGCCGGCTCATCCGCATATTTTTTACGGTATTGCTGGCGCATAATATCACGCCAGCGGGGATTGTTTTTATCTAAAAAATCGCCGAAGAATTCATCCGCAACTCCCCGCTCCCGTAACTCCTGAGCAATTCGCAGCGGACCATATCCACGTCGCATGCGCATATTAATATAACTTTCAGTAAAACGCTCTTCTGAGAGCAAATTATTATCTATTAACTTTTCAATACAGGAGTCGATTACCTCTTCTTCAAAGCTTTTAAGCCTGAGTTTTCGGCGCATCTCCAGAACAGAGTGCTCACGCCTTGAGAGTACGGCTATGGCGACTTCGTTGATTGAGCGTGACATTTTTTAACCCTTTTAAAAACTTTTTTCCACAAATAAACGCTCATTCTGGCTTGTACGCCTGCAGCATACTGTAGCGAATTAATGCCTTGCGCTATTTGCGGATAACATGCTTTTGCCTTACTCTTCCACTGCTTCAGGTGCTTTCTCTGCCGATGCTACTTTAGCGTCTTTGGAGCCTTTGGTGTTTTTAGTCCTCTCCTCAGGCTTCGGCATTAATTCAGCACGAATCTTTGCCTCAATCTCATCTGCAATCGCCGGGTTTTCCTTCATAAAGTTACGCACTTTATCCTTACCCTGTCCAATACGATCACCGTTATAGGAATACCAGGCTCCAGCTTTGTCGATAATATTACAGTTCACACCCATATCGATGATTTCACCTTCATGGGAAATACCCTCACCGTAGAGGATTTCAAAATTAATGGTTTTAAAGGGAGGTGCCACCTTGTTTTTAACCACCTTAACCTTGGTTTCGTTGCCGATAATTTCCTCTCCCCGCTTAATGGCACCGATGCGTCGAATATCAAGGCGCACTGAAGAATAGAACTTAAGCGCATTACCACCGGTGGTGGTTTCAGGGTTGCCAAACATAACGCCAATTTTCATGCGCAACTGATTAATAAAGATAACCAGGGTGTTAGAGCGCTTGATATTGGCTGTGAGTTTACGCAGCGCCTGGCTTAATAGTCGTGCCTGCAACCCCATATGTGAATCCCCCATATCACCTTCAATTTCAGCTTTCGGCGTGAGGGCGGCGACGGAGTCAATGACAATTACGCTGATCGCACTGGAGCGCACCAGCATATCGGTAATTTCCAGCGCCTGTTCACCAGTATCCGGCTGAGACACCAGCAACTCATCCACGTTTACTCCCAGCTTTTCTGCATAGGAGGGGTCTAATGCATGCTCAGCATCAACAAAGGCGCAGGTGCCACCGGCTTTTTGCGCCTCAGCAATCACCTGCAGGGTCAGGGTCGTTTTACCCGATGACTCAGGGCCGTATATTTCAACTACACGCCCCTTCGGTAAGCCGCCTATGCCCAGCGCCACATCAAGGGCGATAGAACCTGTTGAAATCGCTTCAATATTATTACTTGCGCCTGCATCACCCATTCTCATAACCGAGCCTTTACCAAACTGTTTTTCAATCTGGCTTAAGGCGGCGCTCAGTGCTTTCTTTTTATTGTCATCCATTTGTCTATCCCCTGTTTATTAGAGTCTGTGTCATAAAACGCAAAACTGCGTTGCGATAGATATAGACTAGTCGATACATTTTACCGTGTCAATATATTTTATCATGTTGATAAAATATATTAGGTGTATTATATTTATCAGGGTGAAAAACGAATAGTGACAGGCGCGCGCGATGGCTGAAAAAATCAAACTGCTACATGAAGTGAAATTTGCAAGTCGACAACGTCTGCAATTTATAGAAATTATGGCCTATTACACCGGCACCATTAGCCGCAGCACCCTGGCACGGGCCTATGGCATCTCAGACCCCGCCGCGACAAAAGACCTGAAGCTGTATAATGATCTGGCCCCGGGCAACCTTGAATACAACCCGAGCTTATTCAGCTTTGTACCTGCCGCACCCTTTGATGAAGTATTTGCCGACTTGCGCCCTGCTCGTGTTTTACCTATGTTTGCGCAGAACCTGCTCTCGGTCGACAATCCTTCAGGTAACGAACCCATATATGGCATTAGTGTTGAGGCCCTGCCTTTTCCCGTGCGATTACCGGAAAAAGCCCTGCTGGCACAGATCATTCGAGCCATAAAAACAAAATCACAGCTAAAAGTTAATTATCACTCCCTGAGTCAGCGCGGTGACGAGACATCCAGAAATAATGAGTTTCAGCCCGATGAGCTTCGTATTATTGAGCCCCATGCCCTGATCAACAACGGTCTGCGCTGGCATGTGCGCGCCTACAGCCAGCAGACTTATGATTTCAGAGATTTTGTGCTTTCCCGCTTTACACAGGCGGAAAAACTGGAACTGGCCGCTGAATCCAGCCAGAATTACGATGACGACTGGATGGAATTAATCGCATTGAAACTACAGCCCCACCCGGGGCTATCTGGAAAACAGCGTACTGCATTAGATTATGATTACCGGGTACAAAATGGCATTATTGAACTGGAGGTCCGCCGTGCACTAGTCGGGTATCTGTTACAACAAATGAAAGTAGACACCAGTGTCGACCATTCACAAAACCCCAGCGCCTACCAGCTGGTGGTGAGTAACCGTGATGAAATAGAGCCCTTTGCTGGTTGGGCTTTTTTATAGCTCGTTATGATGCTTTATTGATTTCAATTCCATTCTATAGATGGACGAGGCACATCCTTAAGCCAGTTAGCACATTTTATATTTATAACCTGTGCCGTTATTCAGGCGTGGTGGTTTGTTTGTACTCCTTATCAACAACAAGAAAGCTACCAAATATTTTATAAGGAGCTTGTTGCATATCAGGCATGTTTAAATCATTTTTTATTATTGCTTTACCTTTTATATTCCATTGCGCGCTTTTTCCCCGGACTTCGGGTAATTCAGCATCAATACATGCAAACCCGGTATAGTCAGCCTGAATTTTTTTACATGGAACCACGGCCTTTGCCCATCCCTGTTCTGCATCTGGCAACAGATATGCGCCATTTTTAAACGGTATTAGAAAAGCATTTTGCGTAGTTTCATACTTAACAATAAACACCTTATAATCGTGCCATTTAAGCTCTTTAACGCTATTTTCTGGCATTTTTCTTAAATCAACTCGTAACTTTATTTTTGATTTTTCAAGATTCACCGGCTTCAATGAACTTAAATAAGGTACGGCACTGAAGGCCAGACCTGTGAGTATAAATATGATAAGTAAGAGTGTTAATATTCTTCTATTCATCATTTTACTTATTTAGTTATAACAGATACTCAAATACAGTAAAATTTGTAACGATCCGGGCTCATTACTCTTTCGAGCAGCAAGAGGTCAGCACTTATATTTTTAATTTATTTGAAAGCACACCTTTTTCTTTCCAGGCAAGCCACTTTTCGAACTTTTCATCCTTCGGAAACATATTTTTTTCCCGCAACTTCTCATATGTATAAAGAATTAATTTAACCCCTTCAACAGGTGTGTTCTTATTCACTTTGTTGATGAGCTGATACTCGACATTCCCGGCTACAAAGGCACCAATAAATTTACTTTCAAATTTCGGCTCAATTTTACCCAGACTCCACGGGAAATACTCCTGTCTGATATCAACGGATATGTCTTTTGACTGGTCTGCAAAATCAAGCACTGTTGCCAGCGACCCTGCTGCTGCCACAGCTAACGGGGCCGCTTTGTAGGATTTTATGGCGCTCAGCGTTGTTTCGGGTGATATTTTTACAGGTTTAGCTTCTCCCGCAAAAACAGGTAAAATAAACGCAAAAATCAGAAAACTTAAAATAACCTTCATTATTATTCCTTGTAAAATATATAAACCGACATACCGCTTAATAATATTAGCTATCTGTCTCTTAAAAGTAACAATCCAGCCTTATCAGCCAGATCTGCAGAGCACCTATAATATTTAAGTTTAAATATAGCCTGGCAACAATCTATATTAATATAAATCAATAACTTAAAGAACATTCAACTCATACAAATTTTGAACTGAGTATGATATTATACAGAGTATTTTTCATTACCTATGCACCATTCGTCACCATTAAAAGGCATATAACCTGATCTGTTAATAATCACCGTTTTGTTAAACCAGCATAAGTATATTAATTAATGGGGCATTCTTATCATAATAAGATCCAGTTTACCTGAAAAGCGCATGTGTTTTATAGTAACAACTACTCATATTAGATACTTTATCTGCCAGGTTTATAGCTTAAAATACATCCTCGCTAAATTTTCAGAGTACAAGTATCATAATGCACACAAGATAAGCCGGCAGAAGCACGCTATCCGGTCATTATTAAACGCTTTTATCACTCATTATATGAATTAAGGTAATATGACAAAAAACGAGGATACAGTAAAAACTCAACATGAGATGATTAAACAGGGTGGGCAGATTGAGAAATTTGCCGATGCTATGGCCCGGTTTTGCAAAGTAGAAGGCTGGAAAAAACTGACTGACGAAAAAGGTAACGTCTTCAAATCTTTACGCCATTATATTGAAGCGAAACCACCATTTGGTGCGGGCTACCCCGGGAAAAGCGGTATGGAGAAAATTGAAGCCTACCTGTCACTAACCCCAACGATTAAAGACTATTTTCAGCATTGCCACGCGAACTGTCTGTTTGAAATGGCTAAAGACGAAGGTATCTCACCATCAGTTGTTGCCAAACGTGAATGGGATGATGTCAAAGGAGCCAGCCTTGCACGTGCCATCCAGGAAAACCCTGAGGAGATCTATCTTGAAAAAGCAGCCGCGTATGTTGAAGGTAAAGAACGCACAAAACCGAAACCAAGGTCTTCACCCGCAGCAGCTCCAATCCGGTTAAGTGTAACACCTGGCCAACCCTATACACTCGCTAAAAAGATAAAAGACAGCTTTAATGCCGATTTTATACAAAGCCTTCTTAACGGTTTCAGCCTGGAGTCTTTAGAGGAAATGCTGGAACTGGAAAGAAAATTCAGCCTTGCTTTAGATGCTTTTAATAAATCCAGGCAATCAGAAGGCTGGGGTGCAAAAAACATAAAAGCCCCGGAGTCATTATTAAAAAGGCAACCCGTTCTTGAAAAATCCAGTTTTATCGGAGATGAAAGTGAAAAAAACAATGTACTTTCACTAAGGGACGAAAAAGGTAAAATTGTTATTGTCAGATTTAGAGGTACCGGCGTAAGCGCGCTGTCATTTGCTGAAAAGGAATAACTCTCCTGGCTCAAATAGTACGTACCCCGGTGACGAGTGCCCCGGCCGGAAGTTAAGTGTATATTTATTGCCAATATAATCAGGGCGGGCAATTTGTCATATTATTTATTGCAACACCCACAAGACTGCATAAATAATAGCTAATAGAAGATGCGTCAGCAATCGGATCAGTGAATTTCGCCCATCCTGCTTGCTGCCGATATACTCGCTTCAAGCCCTGGAGTCTGTCTGAGTCCAGATACGTATACAAATTCATATCTTCAACAACTGTAATTAATAAAACTAGCCGATATAGCTCATGAGGCGGGACAGGTTATTGATATTGAAACAGATACTCACCGAATTATTATTCACGATTAAGAACAGTCTAATTTGATAGCTTCTTTAGTGTCCATGTACGCCTGAAGGTTTTGACCCGCATATAATTGGGCAGATATTTATTTTTAATAAAATCCTGGTCATTGTAAAGTATATACCGACAAAACCTGTTTAAATTAAGCCTCAATAAAGTCAGAATTTTGATTATTTCAAGTCCCAGTAACGCTGCATTTCATAATATAAAAAAGAAGCAGTCCAGGTAATTAATACCAGGCCAGTTAAAGATTCGATTCCTGTCAGGTATCTTACGTTTCCATGAGGCGTTATATCACCAAAACCCAGGGTCGTAAATGTAGTAAATGAAAAATAAGCACAATCCATTAAACTGCCATTAAAGTTACCTCTTAGTTCACCCCAGCCCTCGGTTGTATGCATATAAAAATAGGCCAGTGCGAACACCCATATTTCAATTGCATGGGCAACCAATGCACTGAATACTCCCGCAACAATTCTAAATCTGTGCTTTATTTTCATTGTTGGAACGATTACGGTAATTTTAAATAAAAATTCATAGTGAATAATCACCGCAATAAACACAATTAAGCTATTTAATATAAACACAGCTACCATGGTTAAACCACCCCTGAAAAATCATGCTCGATGAACTGTTACCTGTTGAGATTCACAGTGTAATACAGTACATGCTAATTCTACCGTTTTTTGATCAGCATGAACAAGTAACAAAAAAAACCTTTATTAATTGCCTCTTCATACTCTTTTATGTTGCCTATAGGAACACCTGTGCTAAATAATATTCTACACGTTAAACTCAGATTTTTATTAATGTCAATATAATTTAACTGTTCATACTCTGACATAGCATGAACGATAGAACCTGCAGCTATTATTTCTTCAGAATCAGAATTTGATTGCATATCTAACAATGAAATAGTGTCAAGATCAGGCAATAAATCATGTACATTCTTTCTAAAATTATTTTTACTCATTATTGATATATGCACAAATCCACAACCAGCGGTTAATAAGTTTGTTATAGCTCGTCGTAAATTTTGATTGTCCGAGTGGATAGAGGTACAGCTTATATTATATTTCATTCAAATTTATAACAGTACATATGCACAATTATCACCCATTGAAGTATTATAAATTTATTTTGGCCTTAAACTCAATATATCTCTGTCACACAGGTGACAGTTGTTGAAAAAAACAGATTGATATCAATAAGATATAGCTAGTGCCCATGCAGAAATAGGCATCTTCTGCAAACGAAATTGAAACGCCCTCTTCACGCCACTGTATATAGTTGCTTGGAATAACCAAACGCCTACATCTAGTGATGCAAATCTAACATTTCAATTTCGCTTTCGCGGCGATGCATTTCTGCATGCGCACTAGCTAATTAGCAGGCAACTTCAGATTAATTTACAGGCTTATTTTGAATAGATTTTTCCTGTAGGTGTTCTGTTGTGTCACCAGCATAACTTTGTAACACTTCTAACTCTATAACTTCTGATTTGAAATTATTCTTATGCAGAACACCCTGTTTTCGCCAGTACTGAAGGTGCCGGTTTACGACCTGGCGGACAGAACCCACCATGCGCGCTAGAGATTCATCATGCAGGTCATTAATAAGCGTGAGTGGATATCCGTGTTCTTTTGATTTTTCATGCTGAGGGACTACATGACGTAATATCAGTCTCGCCAATCTCGTCATAGTGTCATATAAAGCCAAATCAGTGCTGAGGTCTTCCATCTTGCGCATTTGCTTACCCAGGTAGGGAAGAAAATTACGATTAAATTCAGGGTGTTGATCAATCCAGCGCCGTGCGTCTTTTATGGGTACCGAGATCAGTGAAACATCATCAATTGCAACCGGTAATATTTCATGGGGATGATCATTTAACAGAGTGACAACATCTATACCGTCACCCTGCCCGAGCAGAGATAAGGTAATGCTTTTACCCGTATCAGGATTAACACGGGTAACCTCAACCCGCCCTTCTATAATCAGATAAAAACGCTCCTTAAAAATGGCTGAATTAAGTTGAGTACCTCTACGCCAGGTATCGCGGCGAAACAGAGACAGCATATCATCCAGTATATTTTCAGTCAGACCAGAAAATAGCGCTGTTTTAATAAGGATTTTCTTACAGTGTATGTAGTAAACCGGATCTCTTTTCATTTGAAGTAATTCCGCTAAATATTATTTAGGTTAATGTAACACTCATTACTTAAATATACCTTAAATGTCACACAGGTGACAGCCTGTATGACTGATTAAGGTATATTCACTATTACAGGGCTGCCAATACGGAATAATGAATTGATTAGAAAAATTACTGCTGGATTTTTGCTGTAAAAAAGATGCCCTTCAAGGTGATATTAAGCGAGTACCACGAAAACTGGCATGAAAATATCACGCTGATGTGAGAAAAACAGCAAATACTGAATTTAAAGAAGCAAGAGAATCTTATGAGGCGAAAATACGTGCTGCTTCTGATCAACCTGGTTCTGCCTCGAAGGTAGGACAGGACTTTTAAACCCTTCATATGACTGGGATACTGAGTTGAATTTAGTGGAAGCGAATATACTTCAGATAATGAAGCTAATTACTGGTGTTTCTTTGAATCAGTCACTTGCATTAGATTTATTCTACCAAATTAGTTCCCTGATATTACGCCTGAGTTATAATGAAAGTTAACCCGGCTCTTCTTATTACACACACATAATGAAACTTAAGGAGCATTAATGTCAGAAAATTATATCCAGTGGTTTGATGATATAAATATTGAAGATATTCCCCAGGTGGGAGGTAAAAATGCATCATTGGGTGAGATGTACAGCGAACTGGTACCTAAGGGTGTAAAAATCCCCAATGGCTTTGCCATTACGGCACAAGCCTACTGGTATATGCTGGAACAGGCAAATGCCATGGATGCACTGCATGAAGCACTGGACGATCTTAATCCGGATGATGTAAATGATCTGGCGCGACGTGGTGCCAGGGCACGTGACATTGTTTATGGTGCAAGCCTACCCGAAGAATTACGTGTTCAAATATTGGCGGCCTTTTATCAGCTGAAATCACAGTATCCGGATAAAATGAGTGTTGCAGTTCGAAGCTCCGCTACTGCAGAAGATTTACCCACCGCCAGTTTTGCCGGGCAACAGGATACCTATCTTAATATTGAAAGTGATGAACAGTTACTGGATGCCTGCCGTCGTTGTTTTGCCAGTTTATTTACTGACCGGGCAATACATTATCGGGTTGATAAGGGCTTTGATCATTTTAAAGTCGCACTATCCATTGGTATTATGAAAATGGTTCGGTCTGATATAGCTGCCAGTGGTGTCATGTTTTCTCTGGATACTGAAACCGGGTTCCGTGATGTGGTATTTATTACCGGTGCCTATGGCCTGGGTGAAAATGTGGTACAGGGCGCGGTAGATCCAGATGAATTTTATGTACATAAGCCGACATTTCGACAGGGCTTCAAAACTGTTTTACGGCGCACACTCGGTTCAAAAAAAATCCAGATGCAATATGCCACGGGTCGAACCCGTGAAGCGACACGTAATGTGCCGACACGCAGAGAAGATCGTGATAAATTTTGCATCACTGATGACGATGTTTTAATACTCACAGATTATGCACTTAAAGTAGAAAAGCACTACAGTGAAAAAGCCGGTTACGATAGACCCATGGATATGGAATGGGCAAAAGATGGCATTGATGGTGAGCTATATATAGTACAGGCCAGGCCAGAAACCGTAGAGTCTCAAATATCCGGCACCACACTGGAAATGTTTCACCTTAAAGAAGAAGGTGAAATACTCAGTATGGGTAATGCGGTAGGCACACGCATTGCCAGTGGCCCTGGCCGATTAATTAAAAGACTCAGTCAACTTGATCAGTTTAAAGCGGGAGACGTACTGGTAGCTGATACGACCACGCCAGACTGGGAACCGGTCATGAAAATCGCATCGGCTATCGTCACTAATCGCGGCGGACGAACCTGCCATGCCGCTATTATTGCCCGTGAGTTGGGTATCCCCGCAATCGTTGGCTGTGATAATGCAACAGAAGTGATACCTGATAATACCGCGGTCACTGTTGACTGCTCTCAGGGTGATCAGGGACGAATTTATTCCGGTGAACTTGCATTTGAAAAAGAAGTCACAGATTTAGGTACCCTGTCACGCCCGAAAACAAAAATTATGCTTAATCTGGGTAACCCGGATCTGGCTTTTAAAACATCTTTTCTTCCCAATGATGGTGTAGGTCTGGCGCGCATGGAATTTATTATTAATGAATCTATTAAAGCGCATCCGATGGCCCTGTTGCATCCAGATCGTGTACGGGATTCAGCGCAACGCAAGCAGATAGAAAAACTATGTCGGGGTTATAAAAACCCGCAGGATTATTTTGTTAAACATCTGTCCGAAGGTGTCGGCACAATTGCAGCAGCCTTCTGGCCAAAACCCGTCGTGGTTCGGATGTCAGATTTTAAATCAAATGAATATGCCTCTCTAATAGGCGGTCAGTATTTTGAACCGAATGAAGCGAACCCTATGCTTGGCTTCCGTGGTGCATCACGTTATACACACCCGCGGTATGCAGAAGGTTTTGCATTGGAATGTGCCGCCATGAAACGGGTGCGGGATGAAATGGGACTCAATAATGTTATCCTGATGATTCCTTTTTGTCGACGGCTTGAAGAAGGTGAACGGGTATTACAAACTATGGCTAAGCACGGATTAACGCAGGGAGAAAATGAACTGAAAATATATGTGATGTGCGAAATACCCAATAATGTTATTCAAATAGATGCGTTTGCGAAATTATTTGATGGATTTTCAATTGGATCAAATGACCTCACTCAACTTACTTTAGGTGTAGACCGGGATTCAGAAATTATAGCCTTTGATTTTGATGAACGAGACCCGGGAGTAAAAGAAATGATTCGTCTCGCTGTCGAAGGCGCTAGACGCAATCAGCGACATTCCGGTTTATGTGGTCAGGCACCTTCAGATTACCCTGAAATGGCTGAATATTTAGTCAATATCGGAATAGATTCTATCAGCCTCAACCCGGATAGCATTCTTAAAACAACACGGCATATACTGGATATTGAAAAAACGATTAAAAAATAAAATTAAAGTACAGGATGAATCAAGCAGAATCGAAACATATGATGTATTCGAGACGCTTGTTACTGCCTGTAAATTAATCGCTATTCGAATTGGCACGCATTAATTATTTATTTGTGGATATTCTAACAAAAATATTCTTATGTGGATTATTCTACTTCCCTCAGTATCACATCAACATATCGTATATTCATTATTACAGGTCCATCAGCAACAATCTTTCATAATCTCAGAGATCTACCTGATAGTTCGATGTACCACTGGATACGCATGGCTTAACCACCCTCGAGGAAACTGAATTAAGCTCTTAGCTTCTGTCATACAAGTTACAGACAACATCGATGAAAACATTTAGTTTTTAATATTAACCGGTTGTAAGTTGAATTTATAAGACGTTTATAAATATTAATGAGATACAGTTATGAATAAAGATACCGATCTTTATGCCGAGCAGAATGCTTCACTCACATTAGATTCGTTTTCAACTAATGAGCAACAAGGCTTAACAAAAGTTGAGGCTCAAAAGCGTTTAGAGGAATATGGGTTTAATGAAATAAATGAAGTTGAAGAGTCGCTGTTACACCGACTATTCCGTCGTTTCTGGGGCCCTATTCCCTGGATGATTGAAGTTGCTGCCCTGTTATCTGCAATAGTTCAGAAATGGGAAGATTTCATTATTATCATGGTTATGTTACTGGTAAATGCCGGCCTCGATTTTATTCAGGAACACCGAGCCCTTAATGCTTTAAAATCACTAAAAGCTCAAATGACGCTTGAAGTTATTGTGCTTCGTGACGGTGCATTTCATCAAATACCATCCCGTGAGCTGGTTCCCGGTGATTTAATTAAACTAAAAATAGGCGACATAGTCCCAGCCGATGTGCAATTATTATCTGGTGATTTCCTGTTAATTGATCAGGCCGCACTGACCGGAGAATCACTACCTGTAAGCAGAAAAATAAATGAAGTCGCTTATGCCAATACCATAGTCAAACAGGGCGAAATGATGGCTGTGGTTGTTAATACGGCGGATACAACGCATTTTTCTACCGTAACATCTCTTGTAGCAAAAGCACAATTAGAAGAAAGCAGTCACTTTCAAAAAATGGTCATACAAATTGGTAATTTTCTGATTATAATTACCATTGCTCTGATATTGTTGATTATAATGGTATCTCTGTTTCGTGATGAAAATTTCATAGAAATTGCCCGTTTTTCACTGGTGCTTGCTGTTGCAGCTATACCGGTAGCATTGCCCGCGGTATTATCGGTTACCATGGCTGTTGGTGCCATGAATCTTGCCCGTAAGCAGGCTATAGTTTCTAAACTCACCGCCATTGAAGAGCTGGCGGGAGTTGATATTTTCTGCTCAGATAAAACCGGCACACTCACTGAAAATAAAATGCAGGTTGCGGAACCTGTGTTACTTAATGGCTTCAATGAAAATCTATTATTTAAAATAGCTGCCCTCGCCTCCAAGCTTGAAAATAATGACCCGATTGAATTGCCAATTTTTCATTATATCAATGAGAAATTACCCCACTTAGATTTAAACAAATATAAACAAGTTCATTACACACCCTTTGACCCTGTAAGCAAAAGGACCGAAGCAGAAATAGAATCCACCGATGAAAATTTTACTGCGATTAAAGGTGCTCCACAAATTCTTATTGGCATGGCGGGATTAGCGGATGATAAATCTCAAACGATCCATCAACTAGTTGATCAACTGGCATCAAAAGGCTATCGAACACTAGCCGTTGCAAAAAAGAACAAAGATGAAACAGTTCAACTGATTGGCTTAATACCACTATATGATCCGCCTAGAAAAGACTCTCGCAAAGTCATTGCTGATATGCGTAATTACGGAGTAACCGTAAAAATGGTAACAGGCGATCATGTGGCCATCGCCAGAGAAGTTGGCCAATTGATGGGTATAGAAGGTGAAGCAATACGTTCACACCAGCTTACCGGCAGTGGCAGTCAGGAATTGATTGCGCTGGCATCTGCTATGGCTGCCGCTATCTACCAAAGGCTAAAAGGTAATGTCAGTCAGGCGCAGGCTCAGATATTTGCAAATGAAGTTATGGCTAAAGTAGAAGAAATATATGATACGCGTCTACTGGATCGTGAATTTATCCACACCCATGAATCCGCCATTATCCAAATGATTGAAGATGTAGACCTGTTTGCTGAAGTGGTGCCGGAAGATAAATATCGTATTGTCGATACTTTACAAAAAGCGGGTCATATTGTCGCCATGACAGGCGATGGTGTTAATGATGCGCCTGCCCTTAAAAAAGCAGACTGTGGCTTCGCTGTATCTAATGCAACTGATGCCGCCAGAGCTGCAGCTGATATTATTCTCACATCACCTGGGCTTTCAGTCATTAATGATGCCATTAAACAGGCACGCATTACCTTTGAAAGAATGAAAAGCTATTCTATCTTTCGTATAGCTGAAACCATTCGTATTATACTATTTATGACTTTGGCAATAGTGGTTTTTAATTTTTATCCAATTACCGCATTAATGATCATTATTCTCGCCTTGCTAAATGACATTCCGATACTTGCCATTGCATCGGACAATACAAAAGTTAACACTAAACCGGTACGCTGGAATATGCCGGAAATACTCATTATTTCTAGCATACTTGGTATTGCAGGTGTTATTTCATCATTTTTATTATTTTATATTCTATTAAAAATGAATTTCTCAGAAGATATTATTCAGTCGATGTTTTTTGCAAAACTGGTTATCGCTGGACATGGCACGATATATAACACCCGTATTGATGACTGGTTCTGGAAAAAGCCCTATCCTTCCTGGCTACTATTTAATGCTACTTTTTCAACCCGAATACTAGGCACACTAATTGCTGTATATGGATTTTTTATTACGCCAATAGGCTGGGAGTATGCAATGTGGATGTGGGCTTATGCCATGGCCTGGTTTGTCTTTAACGATGTGATTAAAGTAGTCAGTTATCGTTTTTTAAGAAAGCATGAGTATACATAGCCAGGTTAAATTTTAACATTAAAAAATAAAATGTAAATAATCGCTATAATCTATCATACTATTCGGATTCGAAAGCATTAAGAGAAGCAATCATCATGTAGGACGGTAATCATAGAAGATCCACCCTTGTATCTCTCCTGATACAATGATTAGCTATCATTGTATCACAAGAACAGGGTGAGTTTGTATCCACCCAAAGTGCGATGACACCGTGTCGTAGATTAAACCCCCTGTTCTTTTTGTCTTAAATAAACTGGATGGTATCCAAGTGCCTTTCATTAAGAAAGTGACACTGCATGTACAAGGGGAGCTATAAGATGAGTTATTACGTTGGTATTGATGTCGCAAAAGATAAAATTGATTGCTTATGGTTGAGAGACCAGACGTCTCTTAAGATAAAAACAAAAGTACTACCGAATACAGCAGCTGGATTTACACAGCTAAAAAGCTGGCTAGAGAAAAATGTTTCACTGCATTTAGATGACGTCTTTATTTGTATAGAGGCAACCGGTGTTTATCATGAAGCCCTGGCTTATGCTCTGTATGCGATGGGGGTCAAAGTCAGTGTGGTGAATCCTGCTTTTGTACGAGACTTTGCAAAGAGCTTAGGTGTGCGAAGTAAAACGGACAAAAAAGACAGCATGGTTTTAGCCCGTTATGGTGCGATGACAAACCCGAGGTTATGGGAGCCGGAAGCAGATGAAATCAGAACGCTTAAAGCGCTATTAACCCGACTCATGTACTTGAAACCGATTTACAGCGTGAGCTTAATCGTTTGGAAAAGACAGAAGTCAGTCAATCCTCAGAGGCCGTTATTGAGTCCATTAAGTTGATGGTTAACCAGCTCCAGGCTGAAAGTAAACGAGTGGAAAAGCAAATAGATGACCATATTGATCAGTACCCTGATTTAAAAAAGACAGAGCCAGACTGATGAGCATACCCGGCATAGGTCATGTTGTATCACGTGAAATGATCGCGGTTTTACGTAGCCGACAATTTAGCCAAGCCAGCCAGGCGGCTGCCTTTATAGGACTCGTACCTCGGCTATGGGAGTCAGGTAAAATGAAAGGCCGGACAACACTTTGTAAAAATGGGCCTGGTCGTTTACGTGCAAAACTTTACATGGCGGCTGTTGTTGCCAAACAACATAACCCAGATATAAAGTCTCAATACACGCGTTTAGTCAAAGCCGGTAAAACCAAGATGCAAGCACTAGGTGCGGCAATGAGAAAACTAGCACAGATTTGTTTTGGTGTGCTTAAGCACCAATGCGAATACCAACCTCAATTAGTTAATAAATAACTATTGAGGTTGGTGTGGAGAGATGGTATCTACTTTTATTTAACTGAGTATCCTTTATTTTGTCTCAGTAGTAATAACGTGAATAGGAACTGAGCCTGATTTTCTCAGACAGAAAATATTCTCAACTCTACGTTATTTAATTCTAGCAAATACTAACCAGCAGGGTCATATATGATCCCTCTTCTCTCAATTGAAAAATAATCGGCCTGTTTAGTAATTAATGCCCCCTTCTCTTTGCCTTATATATCTCAACAGAAGTAGCACAGTCAGAACTAGCCGCATTAGTTCTATCCATTTCAGCAACAAACTTGGCAACTGTTTCAGCTCCGCATCAGCATTAGCTGCCTCTAATAGTCCAGCCCGTTGCTTTAACTCAACAATAGCAAATGGAAAAAACAGATAAAAGAAAACGAAAATGTATGTAAATAAGTGCTAAAAAATAATTGCCGGGGAAAAATCAGGGGCTTAGC
>UOFI01000020.1_pt1 | contig 68241 bp, 66 predicted proteins | sample 1988361 | NCBI WGS metagenome assembly UOFI01 (sample SAMEA4712194, study PRJEB27164) | hydrothermal vent metagenome | biome: marine basaltic hydrothermal vent biome; feature: marine hydrothermal vent; material: mineral | place: Pacific Ocean | collected 2011-06-14/2011-07-23 | depth 1689 m
GCCGATATTTTTAATCTGGTTCAGAGGCTGGCCCCTCAGTTGATTGAACAGAGAAAGATGCTGGCCAGTGCCGAGTCCTGCACCGGTGGCTGGATTGCCAAGTCTATTACCGATATGGATGGCAGTTCACTCTGGTTTGACTGCTCGATTGTGAGCTACAGCAATACATCCAAGCAGGAATTGCTGGGTGTTAAATCGGCGACACTGGATCATTATGGGGCCGTGAGTCAGCCGGTGGTTAAGGAAATGGTGCTGGGGTTGCTTGACCGTTGCTGTGCCAATATGGGCATATCAATCAGTGGTGTTGCAGGGCCCTCCGGTGGTACGGATGACAAGCCGCTGGGGACGGTGTGGATTGCCTGGGCAACCCCGGGGGTATTAATTGAGGCAATGCGCTTTCAGTTTGACGGTGATCGAAATGCCGTCAGGCTACAGGCCGTATTTGAAGCATTAAACGGTGTTCAGCGACTGCTGCTGGAAAATTAAATGCGGTTATCTGAGATGCTGCTATCTGAGGATGAACAGATTAAATCCCGGCGCGTTTTTCTAGCCTTATGGCCGGATGAAAATGTGCGGCAGCAGCTTGTTAATGCCCTCAGGCTAATGCCTCAGTCTGCTTTACAAGGTGTCGTATTCAGGCCGGAAAACCTTCATTTAACCCTGCATTTTATTGGGCGTATCACGCAGCAGTCGTTTGATTGCGTGCACAGAGTGGCATCTGAAATACAGTTGCCCGCATTTGATTTAAACTTGAATCGTTATGATTTTTTTGAACGGGCCGGGGTCTTCTGGATTGGGCCGGATATTATTCCGCAGGCCCTGATTCAATTACATAATGATCTGGGGCAGGCATTAATTAACTGTGGCTATAAAGCACAGAGCCGACAGTTTACACCCCATGTTACACTGATGCGCAAATTAAAACAGCCTGTGAATATGCCAGCTAAGTTGTCTGAGTCAGTTAACTGGCGTATTAATCAGTTTGCACTGCTTGAATCCATAGCGGGTAAGGGGGGCGTGGCGTATATACCCAGGGCACTTTATCCGTTGGCTTAAGCTCTGTTTTTTCTGAAATATGTATAATCTTAAGCCATAATTAATAAAAACACATTGGTCACATATATAAAACATGCAAATTGTCATTTTACTCGTCGTTGTTATTGCCGTTACTTTTTTATTAAGAAAAGAAAAGTCCACCTATTCGCGGGTTATTATCGGTTCTGTCTTTGGTGTGCTGTTTTTTTCTGTATGGCCATTTGTTTTTTATTATATGGATTTAAAGGCGTTGCCCGAGTTATATATTCTGCCGGGTTATATTGTGGCTCTCTTTATTGGCGTTCTGATATCGCTGTTTTTAGTAAGACTGAAGCACGAGCATATAGTGGCGTTACTCGTGGCACTGGTTTTTATCGTGATAACCATATTCACGCGATCATCTGAAGTCGATATTAAAAATAAAATTTCCATATACAGTGGATACTTTGAAAATGATAAACCCGTATTAAACAGGGATAATTCAGTGGAATTGCTCAATCCGCGGCGAGAGTATGCCGCCTCCGGTTACAGGGTTTCATTAAGTCGTGAATGGCAGAAACAGACGGATAAAGGGCCAATGTTTGAATATTTTTTATTATTGAAAAATGATAATAAACGGGCTGAATTTCGGCCTAAATGCTTTTCTAAAATTCATGTGCCATTGTTTGATGTTGTTAACTATTTTAACCAGCCTGACTACCCCGGAACATTGTCAGATGCAACAAACTGTTATCAAATAAGTGAAGTCAGCTATGCCTGTAAAATTACAACAATAGACGCTGAGCAGGGGTTAAAACGCATTCAATGGTTTGCAATGAACACGCAAAGCAATAGAAGTGGTGAGCTGGATTTTGTGATATATAACGAAAGCCCGGAAATACTCAGCGAAATTGCGCACATTATTGATTCAGTGCAGTTTGCCCGTGAGACTGAAAAAGATATTGGCTGTCTGGCAACAGCAGAATGGTTGTAGTCATAACTCATGCCTGTGTTGTCTGTTAGAGGTCGCAGGGATAAGCAGCCGATTTTTCACTGACTGTTCGGGATATTCGGGTTTAATCGGCTGTGTTTTTTTTGAGTAAAACATAGACGGCACCTGTGCCCCCATCTTCAGCTCGGGTACTAACAAAGGCCAGCACCTGTGGAATGTTCTGCAACCATTTATTAACCATCGCTTTCAATACGGGCTGGCCGTTGCCTGAGTGATAGCCCTTGCCGTGCACAACTCTCACCAGCCGGTATGATGACTGTTGTGCATGATCTAAAAAGCGGAGTAAAATATTTCTAGCATCATCACGTCGGTAACCGTGCAGGTCAATGTGATCGTCTATGGGGACTTTGCCGGTGCGAATTTGTTTCATATAAGATTTTTGTACGCCGGGCCGCATAAATTCCAGAAAGTCCTCACACTCGGGTATAAAGCCATCGCTGAGTGTGTCTTTGATCTTCTGTTCAGTTACCTGTGGTCGTTTTTTTATGGTGCCCGGCTTTTGCTTCAGGTTAGCCCTGTCTGATGTGATTGGGGTTACGTCCTGCATGGCCTGATTAAAAATGGAGCCTTTTTCGTCCTCTTTCATAATCTTTATCTGTGATTGTCTGCTGAAATTTTATATCATATCCGGATTATTCTGTGAGTAAACAGCAGTGCAAATTTTATTAAGTAATGATGATGGTTATCAGGCTCCCGGGCTCAGAGTTCTGGCGCAGTCTTTATCGAAACTGGGGCAGCTGACGGTGGTTGCGCCGGATCGCAACCGCAGTGCAGCCAGCAATTCTTTAACGCTCACCCGCCCTTTAAATGTACAGCTCTCCGATAATGGTTTTTACAGGGTGGATGGTACACCTACTGACTGCGTGCATCTGGCTATTACCGGGCTGTTGAAATCTGAACCTGATATTGTTATTTCAGGGCCGAATGATGGCCCGAATATGGGGGATGATGTGCTGTATTCGGGAACAGTGGCCGCCGCAATGGAGGGGCGTTTTCTTGGTCTGCCTGCAATAGCTGTGTCTATGGCGAGTTTTGAACCCAGATATTTCGAAACCGCATGCTGGGCAATTGAGAAAATCATTGCCAAATTACAGCAGATGCCACTCACTGATGATACCATTCTAAATGTCAATGTGCCTGATTTGCCGATATCTGAAATTAAGGGCTTTCAATGCACTCGCCTCGGTAACCGGCATAAGTCAGAGGGGGTTATTAAGCAGACTAATCCACGAGGTGAAGCCATTTACTGGGTGGGCCCTCCGGGGGAAGAGCAGGATGCGGGTGAAGGTACAGATTTTTATGCCATAAAACAGGGATTTATTTCAGTTACCCCTTTGCAGATCGATTTAACACGGTATGATAGCCTGCAGAATTTAAACCAGTGGCTTGCTGAGCTATAATCACCACTGATACAGACCATACATTCTATACATTCCATAATCAGGCCATATTATTAGTGAATTTATCTGACCCCCGTGTGCAGGGTATCGGCATGACATCCCAGCGGACCCGTGACCGCCTTATAGAGAGATTGCGTCAAAAGGGTATACAGAATGAAAAAGTACTGGACGTTATGCGCTCAATGCCACGGCATCTGTTTGTGGATGAGGCCATGAGCTCCCGTTCATATGAAGACTCATCGTTGCCCATTGGTCATGGTCAAACCATCTCTCAGCCATTTATCGTGGCAAGAATGACAGAAGTGCTGTTAAGTCGTGGAACCCCGGATAAGGTGCTTGAAGTGGGTACCGGCTCGGGTTACCAGGCCGCCATTCTTTCTCAGCTCGTAGCTAAAGTTTATTCTGTTGAGCGTATTGTGGCATTGCAGAGCCAGGCGCGTGAACGTTACCATACCCTGGGAATCCATAATATTTATCTCAAGCATTCCGATGGGTCGTGGGGCTGGCCAGAAAACGGCCCTTATAAAGCCATTATTGTTACCGCCGCGCCAGAGGAGGTGCCTCAGCCTCTGCTTGATCAGCTTGATATCGGGGGTATGATGATTATTCCTGTGGGGGGGCAGCAGGGGGTTCAGAAACTCCTGCTTTTTACCCGTGAAGCCGATCGGTTTGTTGAAGAAGAACTTGACGCGGTAAAGTTTGTGCCTCTACTGAATGGAGCCATTAGTTGATTTTTAAGAAGTTGTACAGTCGGTGTATGAGTTGGGCCGATCATCCGCATAGAGAGCGCTACCTTGTCGGTGTGAGCATATTTGAGTCATTTCTATTTCCTGTTCCCACGGCTTTATTAATGATCCCGATGGTGCTGGCTACACCGGATAAGGCGGTTCGTCTGGCAACGATCACCACGCTGATGTCCGTGTTTGGTGCTGTTATCGGTTACCTGTTAGGCTGGGGAGCAATGAGCGCAATAGAGCCCTGGATAGATAAAATGGGCTGGCTGGATCAGCTGGACGTAGCACGTACAGCCTTTAATGAATATGGCATACTGGCTGTTGGTATTGGCGCTTTTACGCCAGCACCTTTTAAAATATTCACGATAACCGCTGGTGCATTATCAATGTCATTCATTCCTTTTTTGCTTGTATCCCTGGTCGGGCGAGGCGCGCACTTTTTCCTGTTTGCTTTTTTAATGGCATGGGCCGGTCCTAAAATGGAACCTGTCATTCGTAAATATGTTGAATGGCTGGGCTGGGGAATTATTGTTCTGGCTATTATTGGCTTTTTAGTTCATAGGTATTTATAGTTAACAGGTATATGCCATTTAAAATATCAGGCGCATTTTTTTTATTCATTGTATTTGTACTGCTGTCCGCATGTGGTGAAGCGCCAGTGCGCTGGGACCCTCTTGGTTATACTGTAAAGCGGGGTGATACCCTGTATTCTATTGCCTGGCGATATGAAAAAGATTTCAGACAGGTCGCTGAGTGGAATAATATCAGCTCGCCCTATGCCATCTTTCCTGGCCAGCGGCTGGTGATGCAGGCATCTACGCAAAATGGTTCAGCATCGAATGAGCAGCGACCACAGGTAGTATTTGAAGCCGAAACGGGTAAAGCGATCGTATCAGAAGTGGCTGGGTCACCCGTGAAGCAGCCAGCGGGTAATCGGCATGAAAAACACCCTGAAGAAAGGCCGTTACAGGTTGCGGTAAAGAAAAATGAAACCCTCTATGCTATTTCACAGCGTGAGGGATACAGCCTTTATCAGCTGGCAAGGTGGAATCAGTTAAAATCACCCTATGTATTGAAACCCGGTCAGATACTCCGGCTCACACCACCGGTATACTCTCTTGGCAGCACTCATCGTCCTGTTGTCCGTAAAGATAAAATAACCGTCGCCGTGTTACACCCTCCACGAGCGACTCATAAATCACCGAACGCAGACAGTGGAAAACAGGATCCACACACAGCGCCATCAAAACATGCATCTTTGCCCCGACGTGTATCCAGTTGGCAGTGGCCCGTGAAAGGCCGTGTAGTGAAATCTTTTAAGGCATCAGATACCGCCAGAAAAGGCATTGGCATTCAGGGGCGTCCTGGGCAGTCTGTTAAAGCCGCTGCGGCGGGTACCGTTGTTTATAGTGGTAACGGCTTGATTAACTATGGTAACCTGATCATTATCAAGCACAGTCATTCATTTTTAAGTGCCTATGCCTATAATAAATCTTTGCTGGTGAAAGAGGGTGACTCTGTAAAGTCCGGGCAGGCAATAGCTAAAATGGGCGCTTCTGGCTCATCCTCTTCTCAGCTCCATTTTGAAATTCGTCGAAATGGAAAACCTGTAAATCCACTTCAATATCTGCCTAAATCCTGATTATTAGTCAAATTTATCATTTATTTACTTTGCTGAAAGCCGCCAGTATATTTTTAAAATACCCTGGTAGGTTGCTATAAATCTATTTTGACGTGCGCATCAAAGCCTATAAGCAGTAGTATATTCTAATATTATAAACACGGTTATTAGCTCGTAAATCACCCGTATGGGTAACTTGTCAACATTAAATATGAAAAAAATGACGAATTGTTGAAATAAGTCATATTATTGCTTGTTTTTATATTAAATTTAGATTAAAACATATAATTAAGTCTGTGATTTACATAGATTTATTATTCTTTTCTAATATAAACAGGAGCTAATAAGTAAAATTTCTGTATACATAAATAATAACCAGGCTCACGTGGGGAGGGCTAAATTATGAATGCGATTTGTGAAAAGAAGTTACCCGAAAAAATTGAAAAACCGGCATTTCATCCCGAGGAAGATAAAGAGGGGTTTCTCGATGATATTGCTAAAGATGATGAGCTTGACCTTGATGTTAAAGAGGGCACAGCGAAACTGGGTGTTGCTCTCAAGGTAGAAAAGGCAGAAAAGGCAGAAAAGGCAGAAAAGGCAAAAAAGAAATACAGTGCCAGTAGCAGCACCAATAGAAAAGAAATGGATGCAACCCGGTTGTATCTGCGAGAAATTGAATTTTCGCCTCTGTTGACAGCAAAAGAAGAAGTTTATTACTCGAGACTCTCACGCAAAGGCATAGCCTCAGCCCGTAAAAAGATGATTGAATGTAATCTGCGGCTGGTGGTAAAAATTGCCCGACGTTATATGAATCGTGGACTGGCCTTACTGGACTTAATTGAGGAAGGAAATCTGGGTTTAATCAGAGCCGTGGAAAAATTTGATCCTGAAAAAGGTTTCAGGTTTTCAACCTACGCGACCTGGTGGATTCGTCAGACCATCGAACGTGCATTAATGAATCAGACTCGTACCATACGCCTCCCCATACATGTTATTAAAGAGCTGAATGTTTATTTAAGAGCTGCGCGTAAGCTGGAGCAAACCATTGAGCACGAACCCACATCAGATGAAATTGCAAAACTGGTAGATAAGCCGGTTGAAAACATTGAAAAGATGATGGGGCTGCGTGACCGTGTGACGTCAGTTGATGTACCAGTGGGTAAGGATAATGATCGTCCCTTACTGGAGATTATACCCGATCAGGCCAACCCTGAGCCATCTTCAATATTACAGAATGAAGATGTAATGGCAAATCTGGAAGTCTGGTTAAATCAGCTGGAAGAAAAACAGCGTCAGGTCGTTGAGCGTCGTTTTGGTCTGCATGGCTATGAGCGTACAACCCTGGAAGTAGTTGGCAGTGAGCTGGGTGTAACACGTGAGCGTGTTCGTCAGATTCAAATGGATGCACTTCGCCACCTGCGTAAGATTCTGGAAAGCCACGGGTTTTCAGAAGAGTTGTTGCTAAACGACTAAATCTGTCTGTTTTGTCAAAAAACAAAGGAGGCCGGGTGCCTCCTTTTATTTTGTGCTTTAAAAATACGCAGGCTTTTGCAAATTTCAGGAGCCTTGTTATAGAATAATACCGGCTACCACACGCCTGTCTTCTGATAACAGGACATTGTAGGTGCGACAGGCTGCGTTTGAATTCATAAACTCAATCCCGATTCCCTGTTCAATAACGGGTGCGTAAGTTGATGGCGGGGGAAAGATAAGCTCTCTGCCGGTTCCTATGAGAATCACTTCTGGTTTTAGTTCAAGCAGTGAGTGCCAGTCGCTGTGACCCATCTGTTCTATATGGTTTATTTTCCAGTCAGTATTCAGGCTATTGTTACTGATTAACAGGCTTTTGCTGTAGAGCGCGTTATTGATTTCAATCCCGTTATCTGAGTATGAGTGTATAACATAGCTGCCGATAGCATAATCTTCACTGAATTTCATATTTAGGGGTTCAACTTAATGGCCGTTTGAGTGATTTTTCTAGGATTATACACATATTGGTGGTGCGATAAGACCCAGCCGGATATTTCATGGTTTTTTTGGACAGGTTATAACGCCAGATTGGCTGTAAACTCAAAAGGTACACACTGTTTTTTTGCGCCCGGCTGATTTTTCCAGGGTTAACCGGGGATGTTAAAATGCAGACCTGAGTCTGAAAGGTTTTAATCCGGCGCATTTCAATATATTATCCCCCCATTCAAATTAGTCGCCAGTGTTCTGGCAAAGTGGAGTAAAAATACATGCAACCCGTCAAAATCGGTTTAATGGGCCTGGGCACTGTTGGTGGTGGTACGGCGACTGTCTTATTAAGAAATTGTGAAGAGATAGCACGCCGGATTGGGCGAAAGCTTGAGGTTGTCCATGTGGCAGCACGAGACATTGCCGATCAGACGATTCTTGACCCCGCAAAGGTCAGATTGACGGATGATGCATCAACGGTTGTGAATGACCCTGATGTTGATATTGTGGTTGAATTAATCGGCGGTTATTCGCCGGCCAAGGAGCTGGTATTAAAGGCCATTGAAAATGGTAAACATGTGGTAACGGCAAATAAAGCCCTGATTGCCATACATGGAACTGAAATATTTGAAGCGGCAAAGGCAAAGGGCGTTATCGTTGCTTATGAAGCTGCTGTTGCCGGTGGTATCCCTATTATTAAGGCGATACGCGAGGGCCTTTCAGGAAATCGGCTAGAGTGGGTTGCCGGCATCATTAATGGTACAGGTAACTTTATTCTGACTGAAATGCGTGACAAGGGACGTGAGTTTAATGATGTATTAGCTGAAGCTCAGGCGCTGGGTTATGCAGAAGCAGACCCTACTTTTGATGTTGAAGGTATCGATGCTGCACACAAACTGACGATACTGGCCTCTTTATCATTTGGTATTCCCTTACAGTTTGACAAAACATTTACCGAAGGAATCAGCAAAATCACCCGGGAAGATGTGAGTTATGCAGAAGAGCTGGGTTATCGCATCAAGCATCTGGGTATTGCTCGAAAAACCACCAAGGGAATTGAAATGCGGGTGCACCCGACGTTAATCCCGGAGCGTCGACTGATTGCCAATGTTGATGGTGTGATGAATGCGGTACTGGTAAAGGCTGACGCGGTAGGTCCCACCTTATACTACGGTGCCGGTGCCGGTGCAGAACCCACGGCATCTGCTGTTGTAGCTGATTTGATCGATGTGGCGCGGGCCATGGCGGTTAATGTCGAAAATCGGGTGGCGGTGCTGGGGTATCAGCCGGATATGCTTGAAAATGTGGATGTGGTTGCGCAGGAGGAATTTGAAACCGCTTTTTATGTTCGCATGCTGGCGGATGATCGCCCCGGTGTTCTGGCGGATGTCACGCGTATTTTTGCAGATAATGACATTTCAATTGAAGCGGTTATACAGAAAGAGCCTGTGGATGGTCAGCCCCGGGTTTGTCTGATTATGATGACGTCTAAAATTGTTGAGAAAAATATGATGCAGGCGTTATTAAAAATAGAAGCCCTGGACTCAATTGAAGGTGATGTAACCAGAATTCGTCTGGAACAGTTAGGTTGAAAAGTCTTCAAATGAATCGCCCCAGTTAGCCGGCATATTAATATCTGTCGGCTGCTGCAGGGTTTTGATATATTCATCCCGGCTGATCATGCCGGCTCCCAGACTTTCCAGGTGTGCAGTATAAACCTGCGAGTCAATCAACTTAAATCCATGATGCTGAAGAAATCGGCAAAGCTGCACAAGTGCAATTTTTGAGGCGTTGCTTTCGTGACTGAACATCGACTCACCACAGAAAACCTGCCCGCTGTGAATGCCATATAGTCCACCTACCAGCTGATTACCCTTCCAGCACTCAACGCTGTGTGCATGCCCTGCATGGTGCATATCAATATATGCCTGTTTCATCTCGGGTGTAATCCAGGTACCGGGCTGGCCCTTTCTCGGCTGAGCAGAGCAATGGTTTATCAGTTGCCTGAAGTCGCTGTCCATTTTAATACGCAGCGTGGTGTTACGCACATTTTTTGCCAGACTGCGGGATATTTTGATTTGCCCTGGCTTCAGCACAAAACGAGGGTCTGGTGACCACCATAAAATGGGTTCTCCTTCACTGTACCAGGGGAAAATGCCCTGTTTGTAGGCGCTTATCAGGCGCTCAGTAGAAAGGTCACCTCCTGCGGCTAATAAACCATCAGGTTCATGCAATGCGGTGTTTAAAGATGGAAACCGGGTGGGGTCACTGTTTAACCACGTTAATGAAATCATAGCCTCTGATTAAGTCGAAGTAGATGTGTAAAGGTAAAAGTGTTTATACATGAAATTAGAAATGACTGAGAAGCCTTATTATATCCGTCATATGGAAAGGAATACATTAATTTGTCGGTGTTGCTTAAATTTACGGGGTATCTGAATAACAGGCATTCATTCAACCGGCTCGCTAATCGTTCTACAGGCTGGGTTTTCGCCTTTATTCATGGTCTGTAAAGACACAAAGAGCTGCTACACTCAAGCTATACCCTATAATCAAACCGGTCCAGCTCTATGCAAGAAAAATCCTTATCCGATTTATCCGTACTGATGGTTGAGCCTTCAAAGTCCCAGGCAAAATTTATTCACAGAGAGTTAAAAAAAGCCGGTATTATAAATTTTGATATTGCTATAAATGGTGAATCTGCACTTGAAAACATGTCGCAGTTCAGGCCAGACCTGGTGATTAGTGCGATGTATTTACCCGAGATGACCGGAGCTGATCTGGTGCTCAGAATGCGACATGACGATGAGTTAAAAAATGTGGCTTTTATGCTTATTTCCAGTGAAACCGGGTTTGAATTTATTGACCCGATCAGGCAGGCAGGTGTTACCGCTATATTGCCCAAGCCATTTGATTCCTCGCAGCTCAAGCGCGGGTTATATAATACACTGGATATTTTAAACCCCGAAGCCATTAAGTTTGAAGACTTTAATGCGGATGACCTTAAAGTGCTGATCGTTGATGACAGTAAAATGGCCAGAAACCATATAAAACGGGTTTTAAAAGGCCTGGGCATAGTCAATATTACTGAAGCCGATGATGGTGCGAGTGCCGTGCCGGTGCTTGAAGAACACTTTTTTGATTTTGTGGTCACTGATTATAATATGCCACAAATGGATGGTAAAGAGCTGCTACAGCATATTAGAAGCTGTAGTAACCAGCGCTCAATACCCGTATTAATGGTAACCTCAGAAGGTAATCAGGGTAATCTGGCGGCTGTTGAGCAGGCAGGGGTGTCGGGAATCTGTGATAAACCCTTTGAATCTGATACCGTGCGTGAAATGATACAGATTATGATGTCAGATGTTTAAACTGGAATTAAAATTATCCGGTTTGAGTTTTAAGTTTTAAGTCGAAGATATATAATACCGCTCCGCATTTCTGTAACAGGTCGCTTAAAACTTTTTTATGTATAAGCATATTCAACATTCTGGCCGTTGGCTGATCTCCCATAAAGACTGGAAAGCGAATCTGATTTTTATGCTGGGTGGCCTGGTTGTGGGGCTGGTGGCTGTGTTGATGGCGGTCTCCAGTGAATGGGCAAATCATCGTTTTTTTAAAATGGTTGAGGCCTATGAATATATCCCTTTTATTGTTTCTCCTGCCGGCCTGATCTTAATTGTTTTTCTAACCCGCAAATACTTCCCCGGCTCTGAAGGCAGTGGTATTCCACAGGTGATGGCGACCCTTGAACTGGGGCACGAAAAAGAACGCAGTACCTTGCTGACCATACGCATTGCCATTGGTAAGGTTCTGTTGTGCATTATGGGGCTGCTGAGTGGTGCATCAATAGGCCGTGAAGGCCCGACGGTACACGTGGGTGCCGCCATTATGTTTTCCCTGCGCCGTTTTGTGCGTTTTCGATTATATGATATGGACCGGGTGCTTATTGTTGCCGGTGGGGCAGCCGGGGTGTCAGCGGCCTTTAATACACCACTGGCGGGTATAGTGTTTGCGATTGAAGAGCTTAGTCGTTCATTTGAAGTGCGCACCCGGGGGCTGATGCTGGCGGGGGTTATGATGGCCGCTATTATTGCCATTGCAATGCTGGGTAATTACAGCTACTTCGGCCAGATTGATGCGGTGATCGACATTAAAGATGCGGTGGTGCCGGTTCTGGTTTGTGGCATTGTCTGCGGATTTCTGGGAGGTGTTTTCAGTTTGATGTTAATTCATGGCAGTCGCTGGGTGGCACCCTATAGAAATCAGAACCCCTATATTGTGGCTGGTTTGTGCGGGCTGGGAATTGCGTTCATAGGTTATTATTCCGGACACTTGACCTATGGTAGTGGCTATGAACAGGCGAAAGCGATCGTTGATAACACCGGCGAAATTGGGCTTGAATACGGCTACCTTAAACTGCTTGCCACGGTTGTTTCATATTTAAGTGGCATCCCGGGTGGTATATTTGCACCATCACTGTCCACCGGTGCAGGCATTGGCGCACATATAGCGCACTGGCTGGTTGCCTACCCCTATGGCGTTATTATTCTGTTTGCGATGGTAGGGTATTTCTCAGGTGTGGTGCAGGCCCCGATTACAGCATTTGTCATTGTGCTGGAAATGACAAATCAGCATGAACTGATTATACCGCTTATGATGACGGCTTTTCTGGCGGCAGGTGTTTCAAAATCGGTTTGCAAAAATCCGATTTACAGCACACTGGCCGATAATTTTCTGCCGGATGATAAGAAAATTCACGGTAAATAATGAATGCAGTACTCCCTGCATGTGCCCTAAACAGCACACAGGGTTTTATATTTAAGCAAGCCCTGAAAATATGGCTTATTTCTCAATGATCATGCCAACCAGTGGTGAACCTGGATGGTTAACTGCGTTTGCGTGGAATATTATCCCTGCTGGAATTTAATATGACGGGCATACTAAAAAAAGATAAAAACCAGTCAATGACACCTGTCAAAATTTAAAAATAATTATTGATTACAGGTTTTTATATTTATCGAGGTGTTTTGATGGTTTTTGGTGTAAATATATGAAATACCCTGAATTTCAGGCGACAGGAAATATTGTTCACAACTTTATTTGCACATTGTTCGTACATAACCGAATTCTTTACAGGTCTGTTTTAATTTGCTGATTGAGCCAGCCAGGATTTAAATGTGCTTTCAAAGTTACGACTCAGGTATAACCCGTTTTTAGCTTCAAAGTTCAGACGTTCCAATGTTGGAGTGGGTGTCATATTATAATATAGGGTTCAAAGTCATTATTCCGATCACGAGGGGTTTGTAACTTGAACTGACCGTCTTCTGTTTGAAATGTCTTGCTAGAATAACCGTTATGGCTGTTACCGGTAGCGGCTTTATCGTGCTTATCGTAGCCAAGATGCTCGTCAAGCTCGGTAATTGAGCACCGCCTCTAACGTCATCTTCGTTAACAATTGTTTGAATTCATTTAAATCATGTTCTGATTTAAAGTTTTTGGCCGCTTGCGTGGCTAGTGCTTGTATGTCTTCAGTTTTCATAGTGCCTATCCTAGCCATTTCTGGCGTTAATGATAGGCAGTTACACAGAAAAAATTACAGCCTCTATCTAAACTTAATGGGGTGGCACATACAGGGTATACAGGGTTTCTTCTTCGCGCTTGATGCGATTTCCAAGCACTTTGCCTATGGTGGCAAATTCATCGGCAAAACCTTCACGTAAATTAGGGTCATCACCAATACTTTCATATTTAGCCAGAAACTTTAGCGCAATTGATGCTATGCCATCCATCTCTTTTCTGAATTTGGCTATAAGCTCTGAGTTCATAGCATCACCTTTTAACAGGTGACTTAAATAAATGTATAAATTTACGTTTTCTTTTAACAAATGATCTTCGAGACCAATGCGAAACTCATTTAAATAGATTGCGACTTTTTTAAAGTTTTTTGCCTCACTGGCAACCTGTATGTCGGTATATATGTTTAATAGGTTAACATGATCAGCCTTCATGCCATCGATCAGGTCTGGGTGGTAGCGAATACCGGTATCCCCTACGGCATAGGATGCATCAGCTATGGAAGATACGTTTTTTTTCTTTTTTTTGAATAATCCAAAAAACATTGATTTTTCCTGCCTAATAGACAAAAAGAACATAAGATAAACATAATAGCATAATTATTTGTGCTTTGCCGAGGAAGACTAGTGAGTAATGACTGGATAATAAAACAGGTGCTCTAAAAAAGCGTAAAAATATCTGTAATGGCTTCAAAGGCTAAATACCTGATTCAGGCGCTTTTTTAAATGGTGAGGATGCAATTAATTGTTTTCCGTACTCTTCCATCGCCAGGGCTTCTTGTTGCAGGTGTTGTTTAAGGACCTGATTGAATTCCGCGTGCACCACTCGGTGTGCCGAGCGGGTTTTAACCGGTAGAAATCCGCGCGATATTTTATGCTCACCCTGCGCGCCGGGTTCAAATGTTTTAAAGCCGTGTTTAATGCAATATTCTATACCGGTGTAATAACAGACTTCAAAATGCAGGCCGTCATACTCTTCAAAGCAGCCCCAGTGTCGCCCGTAAAGTGTGTCTTTGCCAATGATGCAGATAGCGCCGGCAACTTCTTCCTCATTATTATAGGCGAAGACGACCAGTATCTGTTGAGCAATGGCTTTAAAAAAATCCAGGCTCAGGGTGGCTGTGCCGGATTTTTTCATAAAGGTTATCTGGTAGAAATAGTATATTTTTTTCCATTGCTGCTGATTTAATTCTGCACCATTAAAGGTTCTGATCTGGATATTTTGATCGGATACTTTGCGTCTCTCCTGCTTAATGTTTTTACGTTTTTTGGACGTCAACTGACTCAGGAAATCATCGAAATTTGTGTAGTTCTGGTTTGTCCAGTGGAACTGGTAGTCAAAGCGTTGCAGTTGCAGGTGTTTTTTTAGCACATTAGAATCATCTGGCAGATTAAAGAGCCAGTGTGTACTGGAGTAATTATTTTTATCTGAAAAATCCAGTGCAAATTTAATCAATGTGGTTTTAATTTCCTGGTTATTATCTTTTGCTAATATTCGTGGGCCCTGACAGGGAGAATAGGGAATAGCGATAATCAGTTTCGGGTAATAGTTTAAGCCGGATCGTTGGTAGGCGTCTGCCCAGGCCCAGTCAAAAACAAATTCTCCATAAGAGTTTGTTTTTTCATAAGCGGGCATTGCACCAATAAGCTCATTGCTCTCACTGGAATGAATTAAAAAATACTTAGGCTGCCAGCCATAGGGATGTAAACACTGGCCGGTTTCAAAAGCCAGTAGAAATTCATATTGAATAAATGGGTTGATATCACCTGCCAGTGCATTCCATTGTGCAGCGGAAATATCGGCAAGTGATTCAACGATACTGAGGATAGTCATAGATTAAGGATGGCCATAGGAGGGGCATGGGTGTTAGAAATCATGAAATCAGCAGATAGCGTTTTAACCCCGGCCCCATTAACTTCGGCCCCATTAAACCCAGGCTCATTAACCGGGTGTCGTAATGGGCTATGGCGCTGCGCGCACGGGCTAAATTACTGGCAGTCCAGCTCATCCAGGTATTTTTCTGCATCCAGTGCCGCCATGCAACCTGCGCCGGCAGATGTGACCGCCTGCTTATAGATTTGGTCGGCCACATCACCCGCAGCAAATATGCCGCTAATGGATGTGGCGGTAGCATTGCCTTTTCTGCCCGCCTGAACTGTGATGTAGCCGTTTTCCATTTCCAGTTGATCGGTAAAAATACCGGTATTAGGTGAATGGCCAATTGCGATAAATACACCGGCCAGATCAATATCCTGAGTTGTGTCATCTTTTGTGCTTTTTACGCGAATGCCGGTGACGCCGGTATTATCGCCTAATACCTCATGCAAATTATGATCCCACATAATGGTGACATTGCCATTTTCTGCACGATCTTTTAAACGGTCAGCGAGAATTTTTTCAGAGCGGAACTGGTCGCGGCGATGTACAACCGTAACATGGTCGGCAATATTGGCCAGGTAGAGGGCTTCTTCCACTGCGGTGTTGCCGCCGCCAATAACCGCAACATTTTTACCTTTATAGAAAAAACCGTCACAGGTTGCACAGGCCGAGACGCCTTTGCCCTTGAAGGCTTCTTCTGACTCCATTCCCAGATATTTTGCACTGGCACCGGTGGCTATAATAAGTGCATCGCAGGTATAGGTGTGACTGTCACCCATCAGTTTAAACGGGCGATCGGTGAGTTCTGTGGTATGAATGTGGTCAAAAATAATCTCTGTGCCAAAGCGTTCTGCATGGGCTTTCATGCGTTCCATTAGCTCAGGGCCCTGAACGCCTTCATTATCACCTGGCCAGTTATCGACCTCAGTGGTGGTGGTGAGCTGACCCCCCATTTCCATTCCGGTGACCAGAACAGGGTTGAGATTGGCTCGAGCGGCATAGACAGCTGCTGAATAACCTGCAGGGCCGGATCCAAGAATTAATAATTTACAATGTTTGTTATCAGTCACAATTTGTCTCCTGGGACAGTTGGGGGCTGAACTAAAGTGGCTATTAAAACCAGCCGCCTGAAATCTGGCGATATTCTATCAAATATTTAAACAAAATAATGCATATAGAAATTATGTATTAATTTGATGCTATAAGTTCAGAGTATAAAAAGGTGAAGCAGGAAATATCAGGTTCTGCTTAAGCCTGATTATTTCAGGTCGGTTTATAATGGCCAGATTTTGCACATACTTAAAAATATATCCTCAGCATAATACTAAAACCTTAAGTCTGTCTTAAGCCTAAATTAATTAGTTAGACGCTATAAAGTGTGCTCCAGGGGGGGTAACTCAGGGGGAGCATCATCACCGAACGAGTGACTTGCACTAAGTGAAAATAACTAATACTCTCAAATACTTATAGTGTATTTGTGCAGATAACTGATTAATTCAGGTTAAAGGGTAAATAAATGAAAATTGGTATACCGAAAGAAACAAAAATACTGGAAGGCCGTGTTGCGATCGTACCCGAAGGCTGTGCGGTGCTTATCAGGCAGGGTAATGAGGTTTATATTGAAGCCGGTGCGGGGCTATTAAGCGGTTATAAGGATGAAGAGTATATCGCTCAGGGTGTAAAACTGAGTGAAAAAGCAGCAGATTTATATGCATCAGCGGATTTAATCGTAAAAGTTAAAGAGCCGGTTGAAGCTGATTTACAGCACCTCAGGCAGCATCACATATTATTCTGTTATTTACACCTGGCTGCCAGCGAACAATTAACGCGTCAATTATGTGATACAGGTTTAACGGCCATTGCATTTGAAACCGTAACCGATGAGGCTGGGCGCTTGCCGCTGTTAAAACCCATGAGTGAGATTGCGGGCACACTGGCTGTGCATATTGGAACGCACTTGCTGCATCAGCCACAGGGTGGAATGGGGCTGATGTTAGGCGGGCTTTCAATGACAGAGCCGGGAGATGTGGTGGTTTTGGGTGCCGGCGCAGCAGGAAGTGCTGCGGTTAAGCAGGCGGCACTTATCGGGGCCAGGGTGACGGTGATTGACCGGGACGCCACAGTCTATCAGGCTCTGTGCGAACGGTTTCCGAATGTCTCGGGTGAGCTGTCTTCTGACATCAATATTGCACAGGCGGTTAATGAGGCTGACCTGTTAATTGGTGCTGTGCTGCTGCCGGGCTTACATGCTCCCAGGCTGGTGAGTGAGCGTCAGGTTCGATGCATGAAACCCGGCAGCGTGATTATTGATGTGTCTGTGGACCAGGGTGGGTGTATTGAAACTATTCGCCCCACAAACTATCAGAATCCAACTTATCTGCAGCATGAAGTGCTGCATTTCGGGGTGACGAATATGCCCGGTGCTGTGCCGCGCACGGCCTCTCAGGCACTTTCATCGGTGATTCTGCCCTATGTGCAGCAACTGTGTGAGGATAACTGGCAGCAGAGCGAGGGGCTTTTAAACGGCATTAATATTCGAAACGGCAGAATAGATAACCCATTGATTGAGCAGGCATTTGCCCAGGTGCAGAAAAAATGAAAGAGTTTTTATGAAATGCACATAAAATCAATTACTTATATGGTATAGTTAAATTAATTTATCCTCTATGGGGCGGCTGATTTAATGCGCTAAAACCCTGGCTGTTCAGGGGCTTGCCGGAAAGTATGAAACATTCAAGTTAATGAATGCATTCATGTATAATCCCGCCATAAAATTATTAAATAAACATTACCACTAATGAGGGCTTTAAACTTTGCCACAGGCACGTCGTACGAAAGAAGAAAGCCAGAAAACCAGCCTGACGATTCATGTGAGCCGTGGTTTACGTGAAGCGGCCTTTTTTATTCTTCTGGCGCTTTCTCTCTTTCTGCTCACAGCCATGGTCACCCATGATATTCAGGATCCCGGCTGGACCTATACCGGCCCGTCGACCCATATTAACAATCTGGCGGGGGTCATTGGTGCATGGGTTTCTGATGTGCTGTATCTGTTGTTTGGTTACCTGAGTTACTTATTTCCGATCATGATCGCCTACAGTGGCTGGATTGTGCTTCGGGGTAGAAAGGGTGATGGCGAAATTGATTTTGCGGTGCTGGGTATACGCTGGATCGGTTTTTTTATGACCTTATCCACGGGTTGTGCGCTGGCCAGCCTGCATTTTGTTATACCTGTGGAGACGCTGCCACTGGATGGGGGCGGTATACTGGGTCGCTGGATGGGGGATAGCATGGCTGCCGGCCTGGGTGTATTAGGCTCAACCTTATTATTGCTGGCTATTTTTCTGGCAGGCAGCACGCTCTTTACCGGTTTGTCCTGGTTGGGGGTGATGGACTCTATTGGCAATGTCGTACTCAATGTATTTGAGTGGGGACAATCGCATATTGCTCAGTACAGAGAAAAGCGTGAAGAAGACAAAGAAGGAGCTATTGCCCGGCAAAGTCGTGAGCTGGCCATAAAAGCCGACACTAAAAAGAAAGAAGCTCGAAAGAAGCCGGTACGCATAGAGCCGGTGATCAACAAGGTTGAAATGAGTGAGCGCCATACCCGTGAAAGTCAGATCGCGTTGTTTGATGATGACTCTCTTTCAAATACGGTATTACCTCCTTTACGCTTGTTGGATGAAGCCGTTCGTTCTGGCAAAGGGCTTTCCCCCGAAGCTCTTGAAGCCTTATCAAGGCTGGTTGAAATTAAGCTTAAAGATTTCAATATCGACGTAGAAGTGATTGCGGTTCATCCTGGTCCGGTCATTACGCGCTTTGAAATGCAGCCGGCAGCAGGGGTTAAAGCCAGTAAAATTACCGCATTATCAAAGGACCTGGCGCGCTCACTGTCTGTTGTTTCTGTACGTGTGGTGGAGGTTATCCCGGGTAAAACATACGTTGGCCTCGAAATACCCAATGAGCACCGTGAAATAGTCATGCTGGGCGAGATTCTGATGTCTCAGGCCTATGAAAAATCCTCATCCCCTTTAACTGTTGCACTGGGAAAGGATATTTCAGGCCATCCCATGGTGACCGACCTGGCTAAAATGCCGCATTTGCTGGTTGCCGGCACCACCGGTTCCGGTAAATCTGTTGGTATCAACTCCATGCTGGTGAGCCTGCTTTATAAGAGCACACCTGAAACAGTGCGGCTGATTTTAATTGACCCTAAAATGCTTGAACTCAATGTTTATGATGGTATACCCCACCTGTTAACACCGGTGGTTACCGATATGAGTGAAGCGGCAAATGCACTGCGCTGGGGCGTAGGGGAAATGGAAAACCGTTATAAACTCATGGCGGCATTAGGTGTGCGAAATATTACAGGCTACAACCGAAAAGTCACTGAAGCCATTGAAGCCGGTGAGCCGATAAAAGACCCGCTTTTTGTGTACGATGAACTGCTGGGTGAAGACAGAGTGGCGGCGGATTTAAAGCCACTGCCCTTTATTGTCATTGTGGTGGATGAGTTTGCCGACCTGATTATGGTGGTGGGTAAAAAGATAGAAGAGCTGATCGCACGCCTGGCACAGAAAGCCCGCGCCTCCGGCATTCACCTGGTACTGGCCACTCAGCGCCCGTCAGTTGATGTTATTACCGGCCTGATTAAATCCAATATTCCCACCCGTATCGCTTTTCAGGTGTCGTCTAAAGTTGATTCAAGAACCATTCTGGATCAGATGGGGGCAGAGCAGCTACTGGGACATGGCGATATGCTCTTTATGAATGCCGGTAGCAGTATCCCTGAACGTGTTCATGGTGCCTTTGTGGATGACCATGAAGTACATGGCGTGGTTTCACATTTAAAGAAACAGGCGCGGCCCAATTATATTGAAAATTTGATTGCCGATAATAGTGATGTGATTAAATTACCCGGGGAAGGGCCCAGTAAGGGTGAATCTGATGGCGATATTGATGTCTTATATGATGAAGCGGTAAAAATCGTGACAGAATCGGGCAAGGCGTCTATCTCATATGTGCAACGGCGATTAAAAATTGGTTACAATCGAGCCGCTCGAATGGTTGAAGAAATGGAAGCGAGCGGTGTTGTCAGCGCGATGCAGTCGAATGGGCAGAGAGAAGTTCTGGCTCCGCCGCCGCCGGAATTATGATATGGCCATCTTGTAACGGCCGGTTTTACATTTGAGTTGAACTATAATTATATAACAGGTTATTTTAATCAATGTTAAAAAAAATATTATGTTTTTGTTTGTTGCTAATTAGCGCGAGCGCACTGGCAGAGGAAACGCCGCCATCAGATCTGACGGCGCAACAGCAGCTTGAGGCGTTTTTAAATAATACATCGGGTTTGTCCGCCGAATTTCAGCAGAAATTACAGGATCAGTATGGATATCTGCTGCAGCAGTCAGCAGGAACATTTCGTATGCAACGCCCGGGTAAATTTCGCTGGGATTACATTTTACCTTATCCGCAGAATATTATATCCAATGGTAAAAAAATCTGGATGTACGATGCCGAACTGGAACAGGTTAATGTTAAACCTTACAGTCAGATGCTGGCATCATCACCCATCAGTCTGCTGGATAAAAAACAGAAGCTGAGTGTTGAGTTTAATATTGAATCCATGCCGTCAGATAAAAATCATCAATGGGTGAAGCTTATCCCAAAGGCTACAGAGAGTGACTTTAAGGAAATGCGTGTGGGTTTACAGAACGGAAAAATAAAACTCATGCAATTTATCGATAACTTTGAGCAAAAAACTGAAATAAGCTTTAAGCATCTAAAAGTTAACCCTGAATTCAAAGACAGTGATTTTGAGTTTATTATTCCACAGGGCACTGACGTTGTCGGAGACTTTTAATCGGCATTTTAAAGAGCACCTCTAAAATCAGAATTCAGAGCGGGGTTGACTCAATGGATGCAACGGAGTCAGTAGGTCATTTTATTTTTCAGGACAGGCAATGACAGAAAATGCTTTCCGCCCTTTAGCTGACCGTATGCGGCCTGATAATCTGGATGATTATCTCGGGCAGGGGCATATACTGGCTGAAGAAAAACCACTTCGTGTGGCCATTGAGTCAGGTAAATTACACTCAATGATTTTCTGGGGTCCACCGGGAACCGGTAAAACCACCCTTGCACGGCTCATTTCAAACTATTCACAGGCCCAGTTTCTGGCTATTTCTGCCGTATTATCCGGGGTTAAAGACATCAGGGCGGCAGTAGAAAAAGCCCATCAGTTTTACGATATTTATCAGAAACCCAGTATTCTTTTTGTTGATGAAGTTCATCGATTTAATAAATCTCAGCAGGATGCTTTTTTACCCTTTGTAGAAGATGGTACCGTGTGTTTTATTGGTGCAACCACTGAAAACCCGTCTTTTGAATTAAATAACGCATTATTATCTCGTTGTAAAACCTATGTGTTAAAAGCGATAATTCCGCAGGAAATGACAAGGCTGCTGAAATCTGCACTGAGCGATAAACAACGGGGGTTGGGTGATCGCTCAATAAGCATCGATGATTCCATGATTGAACTGATTGCTGCACAGGCGGATGGTGACGCTCGAAGGGCATTAAACTTTCTTGAAATATCTGCAGATCTGGCAAATGAAAAAAACGGCCAGCTGATTATTACTGAGGAGGTTGTTCGGGACGTTACTTCACAGACCCTGCGACGATTCGATAAGGGAGGAGATCTGTTTTATGAACAGATTTCTGCCATGCATAAATCCGTCAGGGGCAGTAATCCCGATGCTGCGCTCTACTGGATGTGCAGAATGCTGGATGGGGGTTGCGATGCCAGCTATATCGCCAGGAGAGTGGTGCGCATGGCATCAGAAGATATCGGTAATGCAGACCCAAGAGGCCTGGAACTGGCCATGAATGCATGGCAAGCCTATGAGCGGCTGGGCAGTCCGGAAGGTGAGCTGGCTATTGCACAGGCCGTAGCTTATCTGGCCTGTGCGCCTAAGTCTAATGCTGTGTATAGCGCATATAAGGCGGCTCTGGAGCTGGCTAAAAACAGTGGATCAATGGACGTGCCGATGCACATTAGAAATGCACCGACGTCTTTAATGAAAGAAATGGGCTATGGTAAAGATTATCGTTATGCCCATGATGAAACCGATGCCTATGCCGCAGGTGAAACCTATTTTCCTGATGAACTGGGTGAGCAACAAATTTATCATCCGGTGCCCCGCGGGCTTGAAATAAAAATAAAAGAAAAACTGGATTATCTGCGGGGGCAGGATAAAAAAACTCGTTAACTATTGAGGGCTGGATTTAATCTTATTTGATCCTGAATTAATTAGCTGACCGCACAAATGTACTATAAGTATTTGAGAGTATTAGTTGTTCCCACTTAGTGCAAGTCACCTGTTCGGTGATGGTGCTACGCTCTAAATTATACCCCTGAGAGCTCAGCACCTGACTATATCAAAAAAAACAACTAAGGACTCGCCATTAGCGCTCTTTTTGATTACGTCATCTGAACGCCCAGAGGCACGCTTTATGGTGTTCAACCTGGAAAAATCAGTTGAATCGCAAAAGTCTGCGCAAGCCCTTGACTTGCCTGGTTATATGAAAAAAACGCTCATCACCAATAAGGTGAATACGCTTTTTTTCATTACGCCATCCAAATCAATTGCTTACACATCTTTTTTACGCCCAACTGATTTTTCCAGGTTCAACTGATTAATTTAGGTTGACAGTCCAGATGAAATATTTACGCTTTTGACGAAAGACGAAAGACGAAAGACGAAAGACGAAAGACGAAAGACGGCTAAATAAACGATTACTAAAAATTAACCGAGCAATAAACCAGACAATGAAGAAAATTGAAATTCCAACACTGGGTGTAGCGACAAGCCTCGGCGGCCCATCTGATAGTTGTGCGCAGGCAGCGCAGGTGCTTAAGCGGTCAGCTTATACTTCATTATTGAGTAACGATAAAACAGTAATGGATTTGCAGTGGGAACCTGTGCTTGAAGTATCAACCAAGGTAAAAAACTCCCTGAAAATATGGCATAAACAAAGCTGTGTCATTTCTCAGTTTACACAGCAGCAGGTGGAAGAGGGCAAGGCATTTCTTGTATTGGGAGGTGATCATTCAATTGCTGCAGGGAGCTGGGCCGGTGTGCTGAATCAGCTACCGGCCAATTCAAAATTTGCGTTGATCTGGATAGATGCGCATATGGATGCACATACACTGGAAACATCGCCTTCAGGTAACTTACATGGAATGCCGGTTTCAGTAATACTGGGTGAAGCAGGACATGACATGCAGGCCTGTTTTCCAACGGATATGTCAGTGGAAGGCCGTGATCTTTATATGTTTGGTGTAAGAAGTTTTGAAGCAGATGAGCTGGTGCTGTTAAGTAAGAACAAGGTGAATGTATTTGATACAGAGCGCATTGAGGCAGAAGGCGGAACAGATAAGGTTTTAACTCAGCTGATAAAAAAGATATCTGAGTACTATGATTACTATGCCATTAGCCTGGACCTCGATGCCATAGACCCTAAAGATGCACCCGGTGTTGAAACCAGAGAGAAAACAGGTTTATCGGCTAAAAATTTATTAGCGGGCTTAAAACATGTATCGGATGATAAGTTTCTCGGCCTTGAGATTTCAGAGTTTGATCCTGCTCGGGATATTCAGGGTAAAACTGAGAAACTGGTTTATCAGATAATTAACGCTGTTTTTTCTGTTGACTAAATGCTGAGAGAGATGATTAAGAAAAATAATTCTGATTAAAAAAATAGAACAATGTATGGATCAGGCAAATATGTAATATGCCAGTCACAGGGTAAGCTGCAGTCAGTTTTTAGATATCTTTCAGGGATTTTATTCGCATGAGCTGGTGCGTATTCCCCCAGAGGCACACTTTATGTCGTCTAACTGATTAATTTAGGATGATTGCTTTTGTGACAGTAGGGCTTTAAATCGGAAGCTAAGCACTGTGGTACTCGTTGCTCGCGATATTTATTACGTTTTCTGTTATTTTTACCGTGATTCTGCTGGCAGTTATGAGTCAGGTAGCCATAAGGCAGCAGAGTGCAGATATGGATTTTCACATAGAGGTGCTCTTTGATTCTATAGTGGGGGTGACATATACCAGATGCCCGTTAATGCAATCAGGGAACAGCCAATAAGTGCAAAGCTTGAGAGTTTGACTGTGTTAACCGGAATCATTTTAACATCAAGGTGTTTCATCCCTATGTGCAGATGCTCATAGCGCCAGGCAGCCAGAAAGAATGCGGCGGCGCTAAAAAGTATAAGCATGGCTGCAATGCTGTGTGTGCTCCAGCCAGGCATACTGTCAGACATAAATCTGGCGACACCAAGTCCGGTTGCGAGTGATGTGAGGCCAGTGCGTATCCAGGCCGCATATGTTCTTTCATTGGCGAGTACGGTACGATCCAGTGCCAGTGTATTGGTGTCGGGTGAATGACTCACGTCTTGTTTTTAACCTCGAATCGTTTTTGTATGTGGCCTTAGTTATTTTAAGTCCAGAAAGCCATAAAGGTCTTTTGGATTATCTATTTTCGGTATTAGTTCGATCTTGCTTCCCGTATTAAGTTCCTGAGATAATGTATATACCAGGTTTAATGTTGAAAAATCTTCTATTGCAAAACCTACCGAATCAAAAATAGTGGTTTCAGTATCGTTTTCACGCCCCGGTTTAATGTTATTAATAATTTGCCACAGTTCTGCATCTATATAACTTTTATCAAGTTGCTGTATTTCACCTTCAACCAGGGTCTGTTCTGTAAATTCGACAGTCAGTTTGCTGTTCTTGAGTAGCTCAATGTTGATTTCAGTTTTTCCCGGGCCATCACCCCCCATGGCATGAATGTGGGTACCGGGTTTAATGTCACTTTCTGTAAAAAGGCTGGCTTTTTTATTTGATGCTGTGGCTGTAATAATAATGTCTGCCTCCGAAACGCACTCAGTTATTGACTTTGATTTTGAAATTGATTTTATATTTTCGGATAAGTTGCTTTTAAATTTATCCATTGCATTGTTATCGATGTCATATACTTTAATTTCTTCTATCGGAAATATTGACTGCATTGCCATCGCCTGAAATTCTGATTGAGCGCCACATCCAATAATCGCCAGTTTTGTGGCGTTTTTACGCGCCAGATATTGAGCACCTAATGCTGCCACGGCTGCCGTTCGAATCGCAGTTAATAGTGTCATCTCGCTTATCATTAAAGGGTAACCGGATTTTACATCGGCAAGTAAACCCATTGCAACGACACAGAGTTTACCGTTTTTAGTATTGCCCGGGTGTCCGTTTACATACTTAAAGCTATAGTGTTGCTGATTGGAACAGGGCATTAATTCAATTACACCATGGTTGTAATGAATCGCGTGGCGGGGTGACTTATCAAAATCATTCCAGTGGGAAAAATCGATTTCCAGTTGTTTTATTAGCTTTAGAAAGAATGTTTTCAGCCCGATATTCTGGATCAGTGATTTAATATCATGGGTATCAAGTAGTAACATGGGTGTTCCTCAATGAATGAGCTCCTGATATTAATTATAGCCGTAATTAATCGTGTTTATGGAATAAAGCTGACCTAACACGAGTATTTCATGGGTTTTTTAGAATTGCAGTCTATCGGGCTAAACCTGAATTAATCCGTTGGGCAGCATAAAGTGTGCCTCTGGGAGTGCCCATATTGATAATTATGGGGCGTAGTCAAAAAGGGCGTGAATGGCAAGCCCTTCGCACCTTTTTTATATAGTCAGGTGTGCTCTCGGTGTGCAATTTAGGGTGTAGCACCCTCACCGAACGGGTGACTTGCACTGAGTGAGAATAACTAACATTCTCAAATGCTTAGAGTGGATTTGTGCGGTTAACTGATGAATTTTGGGTCATGCACCTACAGCATTACTGTGCGATCAACGGATTAATTTAGGTTGATACAGCCGATACTGTAAATATCTGTTAATGTTTTTTTTAGTCGGTGTGAAATATATAAAACTTATAGCGGTAATATATTTATTTTATATCTTTCAGGGTAAAAATATTTTTTTTTACACTTGAATTTTCAATCACTCATCCTACATATAAGGTATGAGTGAAGAGTGATTTAAACTCATATGTTTTCTATTAGTTATATGCATTGTTTAACTGGAGGATATGATAATGAACCTGCAAAAATTAAACCCCTGGAACTGGTTTAAACATGAGGAATCTGCTCGTATGGGCGAACAACATATTCCTGTGAGAAAAGATGAACAGGGTTCCGGGTTGCCTGTGAGTTATTCCAACCCATCTTCGTCTATGCTTCAGTTGCATCAGGGTATAGACCGCCTGTTTGATGAAGTATTTAATAGTTTTGGGTTTCCACTGTCAGCTTCACGTTCGGGTGATATAAACGGGCTGGGCGCGTCAATACTTCGCCCAAAACTGAATATTTCCAGTGATGATCATAATTATAATATCAGTCTTGAAGTTCCCGGCCTGAAAGAGTCTGATATATCCGTTGAAGTTAAAAATGATGTGCTGACAATTCAGGGAGCAATGGAAGAGGAAAAGGAGGATAAAGACCGTCATTTTTACCGGATAGAGCGCAGTTATGGCTCATTTCAGAGAACGCTTTCTCTGCCGGATGATGCGAACTCAGATGATATTAAGGCAAGCATGAAAGATGGGGTTCTGAATTTAATGATACCACGCAGTGAGGTTGTGGACGCTGAGGTTAAAAAAATACCGGTTAATTAAATTGAGAGGTGTTCTTTAGTCACTATTTGGCCGGCTGTTTCCCCACTAGCCGGCCTTTTTTATTATATTTTTTTATTATATATTAGCCTTTACCCAGCGCATGATATCATCCTTACCCATAGCGCCAGACTGGCGCGCGATCTCCTTACCATTTTTAAATATGGCCAGAGTGGGAATGCTGCGAATATTGAACTGAGCACCCATTGACTGTTCATTTTCAGTATTGAGTTTTGCCAGACGCACATGGGGTTCCAGTTGTTGTGCTGCCTCTTCAAATGCCGGAGCCATCATTTTACAGGGGCCACACCAGGGTGCCCAGAAGTCCACAACAATCGGTATATCGCTGCGCTTGATGTGCTTCTGAAAATTAGCTGAAGTAAGCTCCACAGGATGAGCATTGAACAGAACCTTGTGGCATTTTCCACACTTTGGCTGTTCCGTCAGCCGGCTTTCAGGTATGCGGTTAATTGCGGCACAATCAGGGCAGACGATGTGCATAGAGTTGCTCATTTTATGTTCTCCTGGAATATTATTTATCTCTTATATTGTGCCGGTTCTATCTTTTTCAAACTTTATTTTAAAGGCTATTTTAAAAATAAATTGTGAGCTAATACCATAAGCCATTTATATGCCAGTGAGGTGAGCCTTGTGGTGATTTCTGAAAATTACGGGGCTGTGGGTAAGCTGTGCTGTCAGCAAAAACCGGGCTTTCTGCTTCTGAATGTTTTAATGACAGCAGCTTTTCAACTCTTTCATGGGTGGGCGGGTGGGTTCTTAGCAGTGAGGGTTCAGGAATTCTGCGCCCTGGCAACATAACACGTTCAAATATAGAGCCTTTATTTTGTTCAATTTTTAACAGAGCAGAGGCCAGTGCCTGAGGATCATGAGTGAGTTTTGCGGCATGCAGATCAGCTGCGTATTCCCGGCTACGTGACAGTCCGAGCTGGGCCAGTGCACTCAGGTTAGGAGCAAATATAAGCAGAGCGATAGCCAGCCAGTCAATATGCACATTATAAAGTAAGATGACGGGCAGATTAATAAAAAGCAGCAGTTGACCAAATAATGAAAGTGCACTGGTTAACCGGCTGAATAGATCGGCGATGCTCATTACCCACATATCGTTGTTTTTTATATGGCTGATTTCATGTGCCAGCACTGCGATGATTTCGCGGGTTGTGAGTGAGCGCAACAGACCATCGGTGACAGCAATAGCGGCTTCATTGGGGCGCCCTACAGCAAACGCATTAAGAGCATTTCCCGGGATATAAAAGAGTGCTGGGGTGTATTGAAGCTCGCTTCTCAGTGTCAGTTCCTGTAATGCAGAGTGTAGAGCGGGTGCCTGAGCAGGCGCAAGTGGCGTTGCTTTATACATACGCATAATGAGCCAGGGTCTGGCTATGGGGTTAAACAGCAGTAACAGGGCACCCATCAGTAGCAGTATATAAAGGCCGGAGCTGCCCCAGAGTATATTGCCCAAAAGTGCGAGAAAACCGGCCATTATACCCAGCAGTAGCAGTGACTGGAGTCGATTCAACAGAGCGTGTTGTTTCAGAGCCTGATGGTTTATTGGCATCAGTAATGACGTTCCAGCATGCTTAATCGTTCTCGCATGAGTTTTATTTCTTCCATCAGGTCCAGCGCCAGGGCGGCACCGGCCATATTAACCCCAAGGTCATGTTGTAAATGGTGCACTGTGCGTGCACGACTTAAACTGGGGCCAGAAAAACGCCAGTTATCGACCTCACTGCCGGCGGGTTCCAGTATGCCTTCTTCAACCAGTTCGATAACCCACTCTGTCTGTGTCATACACGCCTGACATAATTCATTTAAAGTCAGATAGCACTCATCATCGAGTAGAAGTCCACTTAATTGTTGTTTTGTCATTGTTTATACTCCCAGGCCGACGCGGGGGTTAAAGTTGAGTTCCTGCTGCATTTTTTTATACAGTTCTTTTGACTGGGGTGTTGTGGCAGGGGGCAGTTTTATTTCGAGTACGACATATAAATCCCCTGGAACATTTGCCGGAATTCCCCGGCCCTTGAGGCGCATTTTTTTGCCCGATGTCGAACCTGCGGGTATTTTAAGGTCAACTGAGCCAGCGGGTGTTGGAATTTTAATCGTTGCACCTAATGCCGCTTCCCAGGGTGTCAGGGGCAGATCCAGATAAATATCTTTGCCCTCTGCATGGAAATACGGGTGGGGTTTAAAGTTGACTTCAAGGTACAGGTCGCCGGCTTTTCCATTTCCTATAGCGGGTGAACCCTGGCCACTAAGGCGGATCAATTGCCCCTGCTTAACACCTTTGGGGATATTAACATTTAAGGTGCGTGTGCGGCTTATTATATGACCCTGGGGGTCCACTTCAGGAGCCTGCAGTGAAATGCTGCGGCTAGCGCCTTTAAAAGCATCTTCAAGATCAATTAAAATTTTAGCATGGTGGTCTTCACCCTGTGAGTGAAATGCTGCCCCGCCGCTATGTTGCTGGCTGTAGTCACCACGGAATGGCTGACCAAACAGTGACTCAAAAAAATCACTGAATGCTGCAGAGCCATCTGCAGACTGTGCGCCACCATTGAATTCAAAACCGGCATCCCAGTCCGGTGGCGGGTTGAAATCCTGACCGGCATTGTAGTTAGAGCCGAGCTGGTCATAGGCAATGCGTTTATCGGGGTCTTTTAGTACCTCATATGCTTCGCCCAGTTCTTTAAATTTCATTTCGGCATTGGATTCTTTGCTGACATCCGGGTGATATTTTCGCGCCAGTTTGCGATAGGCACGTTTAATTTCCTGTTGAGTTGCGTCTCGCTCGACACCAATAATTTTGTAGTAGTCTTTAAATTCCATATCATTCCCGTTGAGGTTGATTGAAAAATATTTGGATTCATAATTTTTAAGCGCAAATATAAACAGATGCTTTCTACTGAGTATATTGTATCACTTAGTATTGTTTTCTACATGGGGATGAATACTTTCGCTTCAATCTTTTAACCCTGAAAACAGTGTGTGGGCCCTGTCAGGTATTCATCTGCAAGCGTTCTGATGTTGATTATTCTTACCCGTGCCTATAAAAACACTGATAAATATCATTCAATGAGGTGGTATTATCTGAATAAATGATCTATATCGTATGTTTTATACCATAAATCTTCAGCTTACTGCAGTGGATCTTTTGAAGCCTGGTATGAAAAATGTAGATTTATATAAACAAATGAGAAAGGAGGTCTTAGCATGTTAATGTATTCACAAAAATCTGTCCCAGCTGTTATTTCTATTTTTATATTCGGTATTTTTCTCAGTAGTTGTGCTGTTCTTCGAGGGGGTAAAACAAGTGCAACAGACGCTGTTTCGACCAATGTTAAAGATGCATACCCGGTTGCTAGCTGGATGAATTATTTTGCTGCGCGTCGCACTCCCCAAAAAAGTGAGAGCTTTAGTCTTGCGCCGGGGTATTATACAGTTGATATCCAGAGCTATTGTCTTAAGGCCGGAACCTATGCGCCGAGTAAAGGCTCCGGTTACCTGATTGCTCCGTTAAAAGGTGAAAAAGCGAAAATCATCGCTAATATTCTTCGTCGCTCAGAAAAAAAACCAGGTGTTAAGCAACAGGATATACAGCGTCTGATCTGGGGTATTGAGACGGGGGCAAATTTCAGCAACTATGACATAGCATTTCAGTTAAAAGTGAGCCCGGTGTTGTCAGCCGAGGAGATTGTGGCTTTAAGTGTTGATTATGATGCGATTAGTCAGCTATTACCCGATAGTATAAAAGATGCGCTTGAGTTTTATACTACTTTTCGCAGCAGTGTTACAGATGTACAGACAAGCTATAAAGAACTTGAGCAGATGGCTGTGCTTGCCGGTGTCGCTCCGCGCGGGCCGGGAAGCATCGATGTTGCGCCGGGCCCCTGGGCCTATGCTGGTAATGGCTTTTATATGCGGGCATTACCTCAGGGTTATACGAAAACGACGCTTGAGATTATGCGTCCAGCTCAGTATACACTGGAACGTGATGGCCGGGGGCGGATTGTGGTTTTTCAAAGTGGCCCGTACCGTATAGAAACCAGTTACGATGATTCCCCAGGGGCGAATGTTGTGTCAGCGCCAGGAAAGCCGGATATTCAGATCTGGCGTTTCAGGCAAATTCGTTTTTCAGGGCCAGGGCGAACCGACGAACTTATTATAAAAAATAAAGGCTGGGTGCTTGCACCACAGCAACCGTTTGCAATGCGCCGCGGATTGCCCCGCATACAATATGGTTCGACTCAGGTGGCATCATTAACAAATGGGCTTGTACTTGCTCAGAACGATACCACAACGTTAGATCTATGGAATGAGGCTAATGAGCGCATGGAGAAGCTTGAAAAATTTAAAGATCTATTAGAAGTTATAAATAACCATCGTAAGGAATCCAATACTGTAGGGCAAGTATCACGTAAAAAAGAACATGAGGCACTGATAGTTAAGCACTATGAAGAAGGCCTTGACTCTGCTTTTGATTTAAAAAAGAGAAGCGAATGGTTGGCTAAGCATATGCGTGCCCTGAATGATGCAATGATCCACATAATATGTTCGTTATCAGGTGACTGTCTTTCCGATACTGAACAGCAGCCTGAGCTTGATGAGTTTGATCCAACAGGTAATGTAGCAACGCCTGCTAATACCAGTCAACAACGACTGGGGTTATCCAGGAGGCGAAATTAACTATTTAATCGCTGGAAATAAGGCCGGTGGTTTACGATGCAGGGTTTGTTGCTCATAGGCGTAGGCATATTCAAATAGTTTTGCATCGTCAAAAGGCCGGGCTAGAAACTGTAGGCCCGCAGGTAAGTCACCCTGTGTGTATCCCATGGGTACGGTGATAGCAGGTTGGCCGGTGTGGGGTGCAATCAGCGGACTGTTATTGCCGTGGGGGCTGCTGTTATCACCAAGACGCCTCGGTGGGTTGCTCCAGCTTGGATAAATAATGGCATCAACTTTATGGCTGTTCATTGCGTTTACAACCGCATTTAAAAATGCTCTGCGTCGTGGATCGCCCTGTACATCTGTGCAGGGCGGCTGCTGATTTTCAGGGGCAATGTTTACGGATGCGGCCCACTGCATGTTGCTGCTGTTACGATCTGCATACAGGTTTTTATCCAGAATGTCCTGAAATTTACTGATATGCGTTACATTATTATCCTGTTTGAGGGTTTTTAAATATTGATTTAAGTCATAACGAAAGCGGCTGCAAAAACCGGTGGCTTTGCTTAGTTTTTCAAAGCCCGGTATTTCAAATGGGTCAACAATAATAGCGCCTGCGGTTTTCAGATCAGTAACAGCCTGATCCATCAAATCCATAACTTCAAAATCTGCAAGTTCATTGACATACAGCTGTCGGATAAGTCCAAGTCGCACACCTTTTAATGCCGATTTTTTAAGCCCGCGGGTATAGTCTGTTTTGATTTTGCTGAAGGGATTATGGGTAACAGGGTCGGCGCTGTCATAGCCTGCAATAATATTAAAAGTTCTGGCTGCATCTTCGACTGTGCGGGTAAGCGGTCCGGCAATATCCCGGTTGAGCACCAGTGGTATTATGCCATCACGGCTGGTTAGCCCGATGGTGGAACGCATGCCAACCAGTGCAAGATGTGAGGCCGGGCCCCGAATAGAGTTACCCGTATCTGTACCCATACCAATAATACCAAAACTGGCGGCTATGGCTGAAGCTGTACCGCCACTTGAGCCGGCTGGCACATAGTTAATATTATAGGCGTTTCGGGTTTCGCCATGGCTAGAACTAATCGTGTTATAGGGGCTGAATGCCCATTCTCCCATATTGGATTTTGCAATAATAATGGCACCGGCCGAACGTAACTGTTTTACCATAAAAGCATCATCTGCGGGTATTGAACCTTTAAGTGCAACTGAGCCTGCTTCTGTTGGCATATCGGCGGTATCAAAATTGTCTTTTAAAATAACTGCAACACAATGCAGTGAGCGAAGTTTTTTTGTATGAGAGAACTCTTTATCCAGTGAGCGGGCTACTTCAATGGCCTGTTTGTTGATAAGAATAATGGCGTTAAGTTGTGTGCTTTGATCGTAGGTTTTAATGCGTTTAATAAATTTTTCTGTAATACTTTCACAGCTATCCGTTTTATTTATCAGTGCTAAATGCAATTGAGAAATAGTGCTTTCAAGTGGATTAAATGTGTGCTTTTCTGTTTCAGAGACTGAATGGCTACAGCCTTGCAGAAAAAAAGTGAGAACAGCAAGAAAGAACCAGGGAATATAAAACAGGCAAGGGTTAATAGAGCGAGCAGTAATCATATGAAGGATGAAATTTTTAAATAAGTGAAATTACTTGAGCTGGTTTAAAAAATCCAGATACTCCGCTTTATTCCAGGGTCTGCCACCCAGTGCCAGATAGCGGATCTTTCCCTCGGGGTCAACAAAGTAGGTGGCAGGTAAGCCTCTCGGTTGCCACTTTTCAGTGATCAGCCCGTCTTCGTCCATCAGCGGATTTATGTCCGGTGCAAGCAGGCCTAAAAAATTAAAAACTGCGTCTTCAGATTCAGCGGTATTGATAATTGCAATTTCGAGATTGCTATCTTTAAACTTATTCACAATATCCTGAATGGTGGGGATTTCTTTTCTACAGGGGCCGCACCAGGTTGCCCAGAAATGTACGAAGATCCATTTACCTCTGGCTGTGGTAATATCATAACTGTCGCCATCGATATTTTTAAGCTTTAAGGCTGGGGCGTCACGACCGTCCTGTTTGATAATGCCATGGGGGAGTTTTCCTGTAGCGTGTGCCTGGTGCAGTGATATTAAAAAGCCGAGTAATAAGGTGGGGAGTAGTTTCATCATTACGTGTGTTCTTATAAAGTTTTAGTTGTTTTCATCCTGTTTACAGATGACATTATCTATTTTTACGCTTTTCATTTTTCCCTGTTTATTTTCACCGGTGGGAAAGTTAAGTACAACGCTAAAGGGCTCTGTTTGCATTGGAATTGGAATGCGCCCCCCCACATCTTCCTGTGGGTATAAATTTCTTTCTGCAGGCATGAGTGTCCAGCCAAAGGTAGAGCGGTGCGCCTGTTTAAGCTTGATTTCATCCCACTGTTTTTTCCAGTAGGCATTATCCAGCTGTTTTATTTTTTTACCCTTTTGCAAAAATTCCCATTGATTAATATCGACCCACAAAAAGTCTTCAGATTTGTTTTTTATAATCACCGTGACATAACAGGCGGCCATTAATTTATCGACCGCGGCTTTTTTAAATTCGCGGCCTTCGTAAAACGACCCAATCTGTCGGGGTGTGAGTTGAATAAAGCGCAGATAGACCTCTTTATCCGTGTATACCTGCTTATCATCATCGGCAGCATAAAGGCCCGAATGGAATGAGCACAGGCCTGTCAGGAGAACTAAAGTGGCATGTAATAAGGCTTTTTTCATAGGTTTTTTAATGGCATTTGAAGGTAATGGCTGTAGTGATGAGCAATATTGTGTCTGTATAGTAAGATTGTTGGCTTAAATATTCAAGCAAAGTCAGACAATTGTCTAAATATTAGCATAAACTAATATTATCAGGTTAATGCCTGGGGCAGTAAAGACTGCAAATCCACTTAGAAGTATTCAAGTGGATTTAGAAAGAACATTTTTTTCCAGCCCTGAGTTGAACCATCAATAAGCCAGAAGTAGGGGAGAAGGGTGATAATGGAATAGTGTAAATGTGGCTGTTTCCCTGCGGCATTACCGCTGTTGCCCACGGTGCCAATGGTTTCACCTGCACGGATTAAAGCGCCAGGTGATGTGTTTATACGGTTCAGGTGCGCGAAGTAGTGCAATCGCCATTTTGAGTTGAGTGATATTACCACTTTACCCCCCAGTTTAAGCTCTCCGGTATAGAGCACCAGACCATACCCCGGACTGATAACATCCGTGTTTTTCTTTGAAAATATATCCACCCCCTTATGTACACCGGAGGCACCCCAGGGTTCATACCAGAAGGTGTTCGGGTTCCAGTCTTTACTGCCTGCTGCTTTTACAGGCACAAGGCTTGTGGCTGGTAACAGTAAACCTGCCACGGCTATCAGCAGTGATATGATGAGCAAAAGCTTTATCGGTGATGGTTTGAATCGTATCATTATCTGTATTGTATCTTGTATATGGTATCTTGGAAAATGCAATTATTATCAATAGCTTATAAATTCTATTTAATGCTTTACTTTATGTGTTTGCATGACTGCTCACATACGGGCGGGCAGGTGAGTGAATCAGGCTTGTCGTACCAGCTTATCAAATGTTATGCTGGCTTTTCTGTTAACCCGCTTGCGGTGTGATTATTAGGGAATAAATGAGTCAGGTTCTGGATAGCATTTCTAAAGCCAGCATACAGTTAATTTTAAATGAGCCGTTTTACGGTCATGTGCTGAGTGTTCTTGCAAAAAAAATTAATAATGATATACCGACGCTGTGCATTACTATGGCCGATAGTAGCGGGCGTGTAGAGCTGCATATCAATGATTCATTCTGGCAGAAAATGTCAGGCAGGCAGGCGTATCACGTTTCATTACTGAAACATGAACTGTTGCACTTTGTGTTTAAACATCTGCTGATGATGAGTAATTATCAACACGCCATGATTTTTAATATCGCAGCAGATATTGTGGTTAACCAGCTTATCCCGCGTGATCACTTGCCTGAATCTGCGCTGGCGCTTGATACGTTTGCATCGCTTGAGCTGGAGGCGGATCAAAGTGTGAAATATTATTACGATAAAGTTTTATCTCTGTATCATGAAAATATTTCAGACGCTTCATCTGAACCGGATAATCCTGACTGGCAGACTTTAAAGCCGCTGCTAGACCAGCATCCTCAGTCTGCAGGTACCCATGAATTGTGGCCCCCCCTGAAATCCGGCAGTCAGGAACAGATCTTTAAAAATGCAGTGGATGCAGTCGTGAGTCAAGTCGCTCATAAATTAACGACCACACAGCTTTCATCCTTACCCTGTTCATTACAGCAACAGATTTCACTCTCGCTCAATGGTACTAAGGCACATGTGAACTGGCGCAGAGTGTTGCGTCTGTTTACAAATAATAGCTCTAAAACTTTTATGAAAAACAGTATCAGGCGAGCCTCCAGGCGCTATGCAACGGTGCCGGGAAATAAAGTGACCAAACGCAATCGTTTGCTGGTGGTTATAGATACCTCTGGCAGTATCGGCAAGATAGAATATGAGGTGTTTTTCTCAGAGCTCTATCATATCTATAAAACCGGTGCGCAGATACGGGTGCTGGAGTGTGATACTGAAATTACCCGTAACTATGATTACAGGGGGGCTCCACCGGAAACCGTAAGCGGAGGCGGGGGCACGGACTTTAATGCACCGCTGGCCTATGCAAACACACAGTGGTCAGCGGATGCGATTATTTACTTTACAGATGGATACGCGGCTACGCCTGAAGTTAAGCCGCGTTCTTCTATGCTCTGGGTTATAAGCCGTGATGGTATTACGGCCGATACTGAACTGTGGAATTCACTGCCCGGTAAAAAAGTAAAAATAAATTTTTGAGTCAGGCATAACGGGAATTAAAGAGGAATGAAGTCAGATACCATATTTAATCAGCTATTCAGTTCTGATACAAATAGTCAGATAGACGCATTGAAACAGATTACACAACAAATAGTGGACTGTCCGAATGAAATAGATATTCCGGCATTGGTTGTTTTTGCTTTTGCACAACCCTTTTTATCTTATAAAGATCATGTCAACCAGATAATGCATGACATGATATATGATAAAACCTATATAGCGAACTATGAAGAGAGAGAAGATGCCTTATATCGAATGTCAGATGTATGTGAGTCGGCTCGCACACTCATTGAAATGTTGCCCAAACAACCGAAAAAGTTGGGTTATCGCGATAATCAGGAATACATGCGTTATGTGTGTGAAAATGGACAGTCACGGGTTATAGAAAAACTAATTGCAAGGACCTGCTCAGAAGATGGCGTTTCTCTGCACTGGGAAGGTAGCCGCTTACGTCAGATTCCACATGAATTTAAGTTGTTTCCGACAATTAAAAATATTGAGTTTCATACAGCATACCTGAAAGAATTCCCCGAAGTGTTGTTAGAGATGGTCCAGTTAGAAAATATCACGATATATAGCTCAAAAATAAAACAGATACCTGAAGGTATAAAGTCACTTAAAAACCTCAAAAAACTTAACCTGACGCGTAACCAGCTGGAATCCTTGCCGCAAGAGATTGGGGAACTGGAAAATTTGCAAGAGCTTGATCTTAGTCGCAACAAATTAACTGAATTACCCGCAAGCCTGGCTAAGCTGAGCAAACTTAAAACGGTATACCTTAATAATAACCCGATGACTTCGGCGGTGCAGGTTAAAAAGCTGTTTTTGTTGTTTCATAAACACGGATTTACTTATAAAAACAGAGCTTTGTGTTTACATCTGATATTTGCAAGAATTCAGCAGGCAATTGAACTGAATAATCTGTCTGGACTTATCGAGGTGCTGAATATGCCGCTCAGCTTATTACAGGATAATGCCTTGCTTGCACTCAACCAGGTATGTAATGAAGATTTAAAAGAAACCCCGCTAAAATCCGGCTCAGTGATTCGTGTCTATGGCGAATTACTCGATATGGATTCTCTGGCTGATGAACTTGATGAACAGGGCATCAGTATCTCTGCTGATTATGATGTGAGCTGTACGCATGTGCTTATTGGAATTAAGCCAGGCCAGGGTGTCGATCTGTCAGTGCCAATAATAACGCAGCAGATGCTGCAAAAATATTTGCTGGGAGAGGAAGGCCGTTTTTTTGATAATGAAACTCAAGGCGTTGTAGACAGCAGGCAAAAACTAAATGAATTATTGCTGAGCGAAGATTCACGAAACCAGTTACTGGCATTTGAAATGATAAAATCCTTTGGTATGAGTAAGTCCATCATAGAGAATGTCTACTTTATATATCGAACCAGCAGTGATAAAAAAATTAAAGAGACTACAAAACAGCTGTTACTCAATGTGGCGTCAGATGAATTTGTACAGATAATTAATAAAAATCAGAGCTACAATAATGCCAGTGAGCCCGGGTTTAATCGCTACCTGAACGAACTACGTAATGTAGAGGGGGTTGATGAACTGTATCTGTCGATGATTATTTTCAGGCGGCTGGGAATGGGGATTAATTTTATATTTGAAAATGGTAGTTCAGATGATAAACGATTTGTGATTGGTGAAATAATCGAAAATCATGGTTATTTAAATATGCGTTATTCACATTTAAAGCAACTGCCAGAAGAGGTCGGTGAGTTTACGGGTATTGAGAAAGCGGACCTTTGCGGAAATCAGCTTAAGGAGTTGCCTGATTCATTTGGAAATTTAATTAATCTGAAAATATTATTGTTGTATGAAAATAAGCTGTCATCGGTTCCTGATTCATTTTCAAATTTAAAAAATATTGAATATCTGGATATACGGCTTAACCGATTGAAAAAATTCCCGCATCAGTTGCAGGCACTCAGTCATCTTGATGTGTTAAGAATTAGTTCTAATTCAATCAAAGAGCTGCCCGAGGGTATTTCAAATTTAAGTAGATTAAAGGAGCTTGAGTTTGGTGGCGGGGTATTGGAAAAAATCCCTTCTGCATTATATAGCCTGAAAAGTTTGTCTAAACTCACTATTAGTAGTAACAGTCTGGAGGCAGTGGAAGATGAAATTTCAAGCCTTCAGCAGCTGCAGGAGTTGAAATTGTCATTTTGTGGTTTGACTGAATTTCCACTTTCCATCTGTAGCTTACAAAATTTGCAACTACTGGACATTGATTATAATAAAATTGAAACGATTCCTGATGAAATTTCTCGCTTAATAAATTTGAAATACCTGAATTTAGCAAGCAATAAACTAACAGAGCTGCCGCTTTCTGTTTGTGGGGTCGATGCTCTGCAGGGCTTAAATATCAGTTTTAATGAGATAGATAAGGTGCCAGAAGCATTATCAGATATGAAAAATTTACAGCAGATCAATACCGGGTATTATGGCTTTGGAGAGCATAAACTGATCGATCTGATTAATGAGTATGCGCCACAAGGCTGTAAGGTAGAATAATGAAAGACAGTTATATTTATTATGGAACAAAAACCACTCCGCAGGAAGTTGAGGAATTTATTGAGCATATGATGGATGTTAACCATGCACTGCAGCAAGACAATAAACCCGGTACCCCGCTGTGTGTATGGGGTCAGCACGGTATTGGTAAAACCCAGATGATTGAGGCAATTGCCAGAAAAAAATCGTATAAATTCGTCTCTATTTCACCTGCTCAGTTTGAAGAAATGGGTGATCTACTGGGTATGCCTAAAATTATCGATGATAAAACCGTTTTTGCTGCTCCCTCATGGGTACCTGACAGTGAAGGGCCTGGGATATTGTTGATTGATGATATTAACCGTGCTGATGACCGCATATTAAGAGGCATTATGCAGTTGCTGCAGAATTATAAGCTTGTTTCATGGAAGCTCCCGCCTGACTGGCATATTATCGCAACGGCCAACCCGGATGGCGGGGACTATTCAGTCACACCAATGGATAATGCGATTTTAACAAGAATGATGCATATTACTCTGACCTTTGATCATAAGGAGTGGGCTTTATGGGCTGAGAATCAGGGCATAGATTCACGGGGTATAGATTTTGTTCTGACCTATCCAGAAATTGTTGATGGCGAACGTACAACCCCCAGAACCCTGGTGCAGTTTTTTGATTCAATCTCAAAAATAAGGGACTTAAAGGCTGATTTGCCCCTGGTGCAGTTGATAGCAGATGCCTGTCTGGATGCGAGCACAACGGCAACCTTTATTGCTTTTGTTAAAGACGATCTTTCCGAGTTAATCAGTATTAAGGATATTCTCGATGCAAAAGATTTTGCTAAAGAAGTTGAAAAGCCGCTTAAAAAACGCGTGAAAAAGAAAAGCCTGAGAGTGGATATACTGGCGACTCTCTGCACGCGGCTGCTTAATTATCTGGTTATAAATAACATTAAGCCGGATAAAAACCAGCTAAAAAATATAAAGTCTTTTATATTGCTTGATTTTTTGCCTAATGATTTGCGCCTGATTACAGCTCAGGAGCTTGTTGATTCTAAAAACAGGCATTTAAAAGTCATTATGAAAGACAAAGAGATTGCTTTTCTTTTGCTAGCAAAAATGTAGTCTTTTATATCCCGCAGCTAAATTTTAGGAATGCTGCCTTTTTCGATAATAAATGATTAACATATACATACCAGCAGCGGCTGCTATATGCTTCAGTGAATGACCACTAATAAAGCCAGTGAATAGATGAATCTGAGCATCAAAGTGCTCCAGTAGTTTAGCGGCCGCATAGGCAGCCAATAGCCACCAATAGCCTTTTATATCCGTGTATCTTGACTTAAAATTATAGAATATGATGGGTATCAGTAGTATAGGGAGAAACTGTACCAGAACATATAACCTCAGGTCACCTTGCCCTGCTGATTCAGTCAGCTGCCAGTAATAAACAGAAGCTATACCCATTATGATAAAGGGGTATAGCAGTATTTTTGCCAGCCGAAGTGAAATGAATTCACTGACAATAATGGCAAACAATGACATAAAGGCGATCGTCATTGGTAGCCTGTCCCAGACTAAAGTGTGATTATTCGGAGCCAGGTGATAATATCCGGAGCCGACTGACACCAGTGTTACCCCGCTAAATAATATAATATAGGCGACTCGAAACTCATCTGCACAGCGGATTTGTTTGGAAAACAGTGCGTATAACCCCATCAGGCCGATAATTAAAAAAGGCAGATTAGACAGAACATTATAGACGTTTGAAATGCCAAAGAGCGATTGGGTGTCACTAAATACATGGTAAGCCAGATCCTGGGGTATGGCCTGCATGCTGAATACACCAATAATAGAAATAAGGGAGATAGCAATTAAAAATCGAAAGCCCCGCAGATTTTTGCTTATATTTTCCATTGTTAAAACAGATCTTCTCGTAATTAATGTCTGAAGGATTTCTACTGGAATATATCATAGGAATAGTTAAAAACTGAATACCAGTGAGGCAGTAATAGAATCCGAGTTACTCAGGGTAATATTATCAAACTCCTGATGCAGCCATTCTAGCTGAAGGGTTCTATGATTACCATTGTACAGATTGATGTCTAAACCTGCACCATAAACCAGACCCGTTCCGTCGGTTTCAAATAATATGTCTGTACTGAGTGTGCGCCAGCTTGAAAAACCAGCTTTAGCATAAATATTCAGTGAGTCAGTAATCGGATAATTAAGTGCGCTGGTTATATGTAAACTATTGGCTGAAAAGAGTTTGTTTTTTTGTGTGCTTGTCTGCACACTGTAATTACCAAAATCAATATAACCCATTTCTATTGATAAATACTGATCCAGGTTTATACCCATATAAACTGTATATCCAGTTTCGCTGTTTTGCAATGTTGATTCTGATGTTACGCCGCTGATTGCCCGAATATTTTGTTCATTAGTTTGTAATTTTGTCTGTGAAATTCCGATTCCCATATAGAGTTTCTGTCCTGGGTTGCTTGCAAATGCTGTGCCTGTAAATGTGCTCAGTAGAATAAGTAAAACAGATTTTTTAATGATGATTGATACGGGTCTCATCGCGCTAACCTCAGGTCCTGTGGAATGTTGAGGCTATAATGCAGAATAATTTGTAAAGAATACAGAGTAATCAGATAAGTCTAATCAGAACATTCTGCTGGTATAGTATTGATATGCTTTTGCGCAGGGAGGGCAGGGGCTTTTAGTGCGGGCCGTAATTTGAATGTCGTTTTCACGCGCTGAATTTTCAGCGATGATGATTTTTTAAATGGTGTTTAGCAGCTCATCAGCACAGTTAATGTATTTTTTTCTGGAAAACAGTAACTGTATTTTACCCCCGCCACATTGTCGCCAGAGCACCGCAGACCGTACACCCGCAAAGAGCAGGGCGCGTATTTTGTTTGCGTTAGACTGTTGAGAAAGGTAGGTTTCTTCACCTTGCACCATGATTTTTGCACCCAGAGGGCTTATGTCCTGCTGATATATATCGGCCAGACTGGCAATAATGTTTTCATGGCTGACATCAAAGTACTCCATTTTACTCTGTGTTTTTTGCAGGTCATCGGACAGCTTATCCATCATATTAGGGGATTTATAAAGTTGCTTTTCGAGGTGTAGCAGACCAATAACATAGCGTGTGATTTCCATATTGTCGCTGCTGCGCTCACCTGATAGCTGGCCTTTAAGTGTATTAAGGCCTTTTTTTATTGAAGGAATATCGCCATAAACGGCTTCCACGCTGTTTGCATCAAATCGAAACAGAGTTTCTAACAGAGGTGCCAGTTGTGCATCGGCAACGGAGCCTTTTCTGGCCAGTTCCTGAACCAGTGCAACTGACTGATATATGCCTGCCAGTGCAAGTGTTTTGTCTTTGTGTGAGTGTTCCATAATTAATTTACTGGGACTATTTTACCGGTTATGCATTGAGTCAATAATGCCGCCACCCAGGCAGATATTATCGGTGTAAAAAACAATCGACTGCCCCGGTGTAATTGCTCGCTGAGGTTGTTTAAAGCTGACGCTGGCTGAGTGACTGTCTATGCTATTGATAATACACTCCTGATCACTTTGACGGTAGCGTATTTTTGCTCTGCAATGACAGGGCAAAGCAGGGGCGGTGTCACTGACCCAGCTTAACTGTGATGCGCAGAGATGAGTATGGTACAGGCTGGAGTCATCCCCCTGTGCTACATACAGGATATTATTGTGCAGATCTTTTTTTACGCTGAACCAGGGTTCTTCACTGGCATTTTTAACGCCGCCGATGCCCAGACCTTTTCGTTGCCCCAGTGTGTAGTACATCAGGCCATGGTGTTTACCAATGATTTTTTCATCAAGCGTTCTAATTTCACCCGCTTGTGCTGGAATAAAACGCTGCAAAAAATCTTTAAATTTTCGTTCCCCGATAAAACAGATGCCGGTGCTGTCTTTTTTGTTGTGCGTAATAAAGTCTGATTTTTCTGCAATGCTGCGAACTTCAGGTTTTTCAATCGAGCCAATGGGAAACAGGCTATGTGATAGCTGGTGCTGGTTTAATGTGTATAAAAAGTAACTCTGATCCTTGTTGTTATCCTGGCCTTTTAATAATCGGTATTGATTGTTCTGCTTATCGCGTTGTACATAATGGCCGGTGGCAATAAAGTCTGCGCCGAGTTGCAGGGCATAATCAAGAAACGCTTTGAATTTAATTTCTTTATTACAAAGTATATCGGGGTTGGGTGTGCGCCCCGCAGCGTATTCGTCGAGAAAATTCTGAAAAACACGATCCCAGTACTGGTCTGAAAAATTGACACTGTGTAATTTTATACCCAGCGTATCGCACACCTGTTGTGCGTCCTGTAAATCTTCAGCGGCAGCGCAGTATTCTCTGTCATCATCCTGCTCCCAGTTCTTCATAAACAGGCCTTCGACTGCGTAGCCCTGTTCAATCAGAATCTGTGCGGCAACGGACGAATCAACCCCGCCGGACATTCCTACGATAACTTTTTTTTCAGCCGGCAGAGCAGAGTCGTTATTCAAATTCGTCATTGTCTTCATCTGGCAGCGGTGTATCTGTAAAATTGAAAATGCCATTGCTGGGCTGATAGGGCGTGATAACAGGAGGGATTCCCAGATCAGAGTTATTTGTTTCTATTATATAAATTCTGGAATCATTCAGCGACTGTAACATTAAGCCGCTTTCAGTAAGTGACGCCCAGTTGTTCTTATTCATGGGTTTTCTTATAAAGTGGCGTGTTACCAGATAATTATCTAACAGCACGCCCATATAGGTTTTTATGTTTCTATAGTTATTTTTATTTGAGTTACTGTCAAACAGGTCTTCAGCTTTTTTTCTGATCAGTGTGTCTCTGCCCTGGCTTTCATCTTTGATGTAACCGCTCGCCAGTGTGTAATACACATCAGATTCAATCAGGTTAATTGAGCTGGCGATATTATCCTGTTCATCTTTATCGTTGGAAAGGGAGGTGCTATACAGGTCTTTAATGCTGGACCAGGCCGAGTGACTGAGTTTAATTTGAACAGGTGCTTTGCATTTGGCCTGCAGGCATAACTTAATAACCGGTGCGGCAATGCACAGTGAGTTCAGTGAGTATAAAATCAGCAGTATGCTCAGCACATAAAGACGTTGTATTATCTTATACATTTAATAAGGCGTTCCTATGAAATTATATCTGTTGAAATTATATCTGTTGAAATAATATCGGTTAATAATTCAAGGGGGTATTTTTTGCCATCCAGATAATCGTCTATACAGGTTAATACCATCGGACTGCGCAGCTTATCCGGTGCTGCAGAGAGTTCTTCCCGGGTTAACCAGAGCGCCTTTATTATACCTGTATCCAGTGGCAGATCTTGCTGGTGGTCATAACAGTTGCCGGCAAATGCGACACGAAGGTAACAGCGTTTAGCGTCAGGTTTTTGCCAGCGATAAATGCCGGTAATATATTCTGGTTTAAACCCCCATGCAGTTTCTTCACGGGTTTCACGTATTACGGCCTCAAACAGGCTTTCGTCAGGGTCGAGGTGCCCGGCAGGCTGGTTATAAACGGTTTTTCCTGAACAGTTTTCTTCTACGATTAAAAATCGATTGTCCTGTTCAATAATAGCAGCAACGGTTGCATGTGGCTTCCACACGTCAGTTTCTGTTAATGAGGGTTGAGGCATAGTGCTGTTTATCTCTTTTTTATGTTGTAACGGTTATTTTTCTTGTCTTTAATATAATGAATGATATGCAGTCGCCAGAGCAAGCGGATTGTAATAAAGCCTGTAGCACCACTGAAAATACCCAGCGTGAAACAGCCCAGCAGAAAGGGCTGCCAGATAATGCTCATTTGTTCTTCAAACCATTCAATCGATACTTCGAATCCGTTACTATTCGGCGGCAACCCCATCATCCAGTTGCCAAGCATATAGGCGGCATAGAACATAGGCGGCATGGTGAGAGGGTTTGTTATCCAGACCAGGGCAACCGATATTGGCAGATTGCAACGGAGCAGGATGGCTGCTCCTGCGGCAAATATCATCTGCGAAGGTAAGGGCAGCCACATAAAAAATAGACCGACAAAAAAGGCGGTGGAAACGGATTTTCGATTCATATGCCACAGATTGGGCTCATGTAAAAAGCGCCCAAATATTCGCAGTGATTTGGACTGTGTTATTTTATGTGGATCAGGCAGGCATTTGCGTAAAAATTTTTTTGGCATAGTATGTGGGTGGCTAGCTTTTATATCTCTGTGATATTTGTTGGCATTTATGCCATTAAGCCTTATGTCGGGTTTATATCAGTGGTTTAACACTCTGTTAAAGCGGTATCTTGAGTCACAGGCAAATTATGCTATAACTCACTCTAGCTTAATTATCGCTAATAGGGGCGAAAATTAAGTCTGAAAAGCGCTGAATTATAGCAGACAGGCAATTGAATAAGGATATTTTGTTGTGGCACACTCCTCAGTTAACAGGTATGAAATATCAACTCCGGTTTTAGCGCTTTCTCTATTGTCAGGTGTTTGCCTGCTTCATATCCAGCCTGAACTGAGCTTAGCCGTCTGGACACAGGCCAGTCTTTTGATGTTTTTACCTGTCAGCCTGTATTTTTTTTACTGCCTTCCACGATATAGAGCGGTTTTAGCATGTTTTATAGGGTACTTATGGACTTTAATGTTCGCACATCTTTACCTGTACCAGCAATTACCGGAAGAGTTTGCCGGTACGGATCTGGTTGTTGAAGGCGTGGTGAGAGGGATTGTGGATAAAGCGGACCGCTCGATGCGTTTCAATTTTGAAATTACTCGTTACTTACTGAATGTTAATGGGCATAAAAAACGCGATAAAGCTGAATTATCGGCAAAAAACAACTTAAAAACATCATATATTCGAGTCAGCTGGTATTACTACACACAATCACTGCACAGCGGTGAACGCTGGCGGCTCCATTTGCGTTTAAAACCACCCCATGGCATGCAAAACCCCGGCGGCTTTGATTATGAAAAATGGTTGTATCAAAAGGGCCTGCATGCAACGGGATATGTGCGAAAAAGTGAGGATAATCAATTATTAGATGCTTACACGGCAGGTGTAAGAGCGGCGACCGACCAGCTTCGTGAGAAGCTGTTAGAGCTGATTTCTGAAATACCGGACAAACGTTATCAGGGGTTGCTTCAGGCTCTAACCGTGGGTCATAAGTCTTTAATAAGCCCTGATCAATGGCAGGTTCTGAGGAATACCGGCACCAGCCACCTGATGGCGATATCCGGTTTACACATAGGGCTGGTGGCAGGGCTCATATTCTTTCTGCTGCGTCGGCTCATACCGGCTCGTTTAAGCCGCTTATATAGTGCGCCTCAAATTGCAGCGGTTGTGAGTCTGTTTGGCGGGCTTTTTTATGCTTTACTGGCTGGTTTTACAGTGCCTACTCAACGGGCTTTTGTTATGTTGCTGGTGGTTATGCTGGCGATTATGTTTAAGCGTCCGGCATTCAGTTTAAATAACCTTGCGCTGGCATTGATTGCCGTTATTTTGATTAACCCTGTATCGGTACTGTCTGCCGGTTTCTGGTTATCATTTCTTGCGGTTATTATTATTGCACTGGTGTCTTCGTCGAGGTTGGCTTATGCACCCCCGTCGGTTTCTGCCACTGAATATAGCCCCATGCGCAGTCGTTTAGACAGGTGGCTCTCCGGCGTTCGAGTACAGTGGTTAATTGCCCTGGGCATGTTGCCATTAAGTGTGTTGCTCTTTCATCAGGGGTCACTTATTTCTCCGCTGGCCAATATGCTGGTTATTCCACTGGTGGGTTTTCTGGTCGTGCCCATGGCGTTACTGGCAAGTTTGCTCAGCATGGTTTCAACGGATATGGCGATCGGGCTATTTACCCAGGCCAGTAATCTGCTGGCCTTCACCTGGCATATTCTGCAGTGGCTGGAACAAGGCTCTGTGGTGAGCTGGAAAAGCCATTCAGTTCCCCTGCTTTACAGTATATTTAGCCTGCTGGGCATCACGCTTATCCTCATGCCCAAAGGCTTTCCATTGCGTTATGCCGGGCTGTTTCTATTGCTGCCAATGTTATTCTATAAACCAGAAAGGCCCTTGTCAGGCGATCTATGGGTGAGTGTTCTGGATGTGGGTCAGGGGCTTTCTGTACTGCTGCAGACCCATCAAAAATCACTTTTATATGATACAGGAGCCAGATTCAATACGCATTTTGATATGGGTGAAAAAAATGTTTTACCCTATTTACAAACTACCGGTATTCAGCAACTGGACACATTGGTGATCAGCCATGCCGATAACGACCATGCAGGCGGTGCTGGTGCCATATTGAGTGGAATTAAAGTGAAGCGCCTGATAGCCGCTCATGATGTTATTCGTGTGCTCAACAATGCAACGGCTGAAGAGGTGACAGACTGTCGTGCAGGCGAGTCGTGGGACTGGGACGGCGTGTCATTTGAAATACTGCACCCGGGCCGTCATTATACCCGGTCGAATAATCGCAGCTGTGTGCTCAGGGTATCGGGTCAGCATTTTAGTCTTCTGTTGCCAGGGGATATAGAAAGTAAAGTGGAAAGCGCGTTGCTCAAACGTTATTCAGGTGCTCTGTCAAGCGGAAAGCTACAATCCGATGTTATTATTGTACCTCACCATGGCAGCAATACATCATCAACTCGGGCGTTTATTAAAGCTCTTAAACCACAACTGGCGATTGTTTCTGCAGGCTATAAAAATCGCTTTGGTCATCCAACGACTAAAATCATGAATCGCTATCGAAAGATGGGGAGTCAGTTGCTAAATACGGCAGATCAGGGGGCTATTCAGGTGAAATTCAGTAATAGTCCCGGTGATATACAGGGTATTAAACCGTTTAAGGTGATCCGGCAACGAAAACTTGAAAAGCACTATTGGAATCATCGTGCCCGATAACGTATTATGTGCGACTACAATTATTTGAAAGAAAATAACCATTATTCTAATGAGCTTAAATCTAAAGGGGCGTAATACGTGTTTGAAATGGTAAAAGCCGGTGGGTGGCTCATGTTCCCCATCATTGCATGTTCAATTATTGCCTTTGCAATCATACTTGAGCGCTTTTGGGCTTTGCAGAGTTCCAGAGTGATTCCTAAGCACCTGGTCGCGACAATCTGGCACTGGGTCAAAGAGGGTCAGTTGGAGCGCTCTAAAATTGAAGAAATCAGTAAAAAATCCTCTTTGGGCAAGGTGCTGGCTGCGGGTTTAAATAACCGTCATATGGACCGTGAGCGCATTAAAGAGTCGATTGAAGAAGCCGGGCGTAAGGTGGTTCATGAAATGGAGCGATTTCTGAACACACTGGGTACCATTGCATCCATTTCGCCTTTACTGGGTTTGCTGGGTACTGTTATAGGCATGATTAAAGTATTCAATGCGATTACCAGTGCGGGTGTGGGCAATGCAGCACCCCTTGCGGGTGGCATCTCACAGGCACTGATTACCACGGCAGCGGGCTTAAGCGTGGCTATTATAGCGCTAATTTTTCATCGCTATTTCCGTGGCCGGGTTGATGAACTGGTGGTTAAAATGGAAGAAGAAGCGATTAAAATGGTCGATGTGCTGCATAATAATCGCAGTATGACTTCACCTAAGAAAAAACCCGGTGGCCGCAAAGCGGAGAAAGCGGCTTGAACCTCAAACCTGAACGCAGAGAAGAAATTGACCTGAATCTGACACCGCTGATCGATGTGGTGTTTTTACTGCTGATTTTTTTTATGGTTTCCACCACGTTTGAAAAAACATCAAAGTTAAAAATTGATCTGCCTGAAGCTTCGCCAAAAGCACAGCTACAGCCAGATAAAAAAATCGTTATCGGTATAGATGCAAAAGGCCGCTTTTATATCAATGATCGCCAGCTGGTGAATACCCAGCTGAAGACGGTAAAAGCTGCGCTGCTAAAAGTTGCTGGTGGCAAGCAGGATGTACCCATTATCTTGCGTGCAGACGCAAAAACACCCCATCAGTCAGTTGTAACCGCAATGGATGCAGCTTCTCAGGTTGGCCTGACTCATCTGTCTATTTCGACTCTAGAATCTTCTGACGGGAATTAAACAGGTTTATGTCCGCTACTCATACTACGGTTAACTCAAAAGTGACCTATCGCCGGCTATTGTCATATACATTCCAGTCAAAAGGGGTGTTTGCCATGTCTGTTTTCAGCATGGTGCTGGTGGCTCTGTCACAGCCGGCATTTGCAGCCTTACTACAGCCTATGCTGGACGGCGGTTTTGTGGACAAGGACCCGGAGGTTATCCGCTGGATTCCCCTTGCTGTAATTTCAGTGTTTCTGGTGCGTGCCAGTGCCGGTTTTGCTGCGGATTATGGCATGACCTGGATAGGTCGGGTGGTTATTCTGAAACTCAGAGATCAGATGTTTACACGTCTGATGTACATGCCGAATCAATATTTTGATAATACCTCCACGGGTGAAACAATTTCGCGTTTTACCTATGACGTAGAACAGCTTGCAAATGCATCCACCACAGCAGTGACCATTCTGATTAAAGACACCCTGATGATTCTGGGCCTGATTAGCTGGATGTTTTATTTAAGTCCGATGCTTGCCGCCGTGTTTCTTGTGTTGGGGCCTCTTATGGCTTTAATAGTCGCACTGGTGTCTCGTCGGTTCAGGGCGATATCGAAGCGCATTCAGAAAACGATGGGCTCCCTCACACATGTGCTGGAAGAGTCGGTACAGGGTCAGCGTGTGGTTAAAATATTTGGTGGTCAGGAATATGAGTTAAAGCGGTTTGCCGAAAGCAATAATACCAATCGCGTACAGCATATGAAGTTACTGGTTAGCACATCACTGAGCACATCTATTTTACAGGTCATCGTTGCTTTTGCGCTGGCGGGTATTATCTATGTGGCGATACAGGAAGGTCTGAAGGATAATTTAACGGCAGGTACTTTTACAGCGTATATCACCGCAGCGACTATGCTGTTCGCACCACTTAAACGTCTGACGAATATTAATGCGGTTATACAGAGAGGTGTAGCAGCAGCAGAAAGTGTTTTTGCATTTTTAGATATACAGCCAGAAGCGGATACGGGTAACTATGCTCCAGATCATATTAAGGGCGAAATAGTGATAGAAAATTTAAATTTCGCCTATAGCGCACAGCATGATAAACCGGTGCTTAATAATATTAACTTACATATTAAGGCCGGTGAAACCGTAGCTTTTGTGGGGCGTTCTGGCAGTGGAAAATCGACATTGGTTAATTTAATTCCCAGGTTGTACCATAACTATGAAGGCAAAATATTACTTGATGGTGTGAGTCTGGATGAATATAAAATTGAAAATCTTCGCCGGCATATTACCTATGTGGGCCAGGAAATAGTGCTATTTAATGACACCATTGAGCGTAATATTGCTTATGGCGCTGCATCGGCCAGTTTGCAAGAGGTGAATAAGGCCGCAGACTCTGCTCATGCCCTGGAGTTTATAGAACGGCTGCCGGATGGTATGCAGTCGCTTGCGGGTGAGCGGGGTGTTTTGCTTTCAGGTGGGCAGAGACAGCGTCTGGCGATAGCCCGTGCATTATTAAAAAATTCACCGGTGCTTATTATGGATGAAGCGACTTCAGCGCTGGATACAGAATCTGAAAAAGCCATTCAAAGTGCGCTAGACACCTTAACTAAAAACAGAACAACCCTGGTGATCGCTCATCGATTGTCAACCATTGAAAATGCCGACCGAATTGTGGTGATGGATAACGGACAAATTATTGAAACAGGCACACATCAGCAGTTAATAGAAAAAGCAGGGGCTTATAGTGCGCTGTATAATGTCCAGTTTGGTGAAAAAGATGCTCAGGAAGAGCGGGCAACAGATGCAGATCAGAAAAACCTTGAATGAAATCACTGGACGTATACTGGCGTGATATTAATGCAATTTCACTGCTTTTATTACCCGTGTCTGCACTATTCTGTCTGCTCAGCAAATTGCGCCTACAGCTATATAAGCAGAATATTCTAAAATCATATAAAGCGCCTGTACCGGTTTTGGTGGTTGGAAATATCAGTGTGGGTGGTACGGGCAAAACACCGCTTATTATCGAGCTGGTAAAACAATTGCAGTCACAGGGGCGAACACCGGGGGTTATTAGTCGCGGCTATGGCGGTCGCTCCAGAGTCTGGCCACGGGTTGTTAATGCAAATAGTACTGCAGATCAGGTGGGTGATGAGCCTGAACTGATTTATCAGCACACACAGTGTCCGCTGGTGGTTGGCCCGCACAGGGAGCAGAGTATTAAACTTTTACTTGAACAGTTTAATTGCGATGTTCTACTTTCAGATGACGGTATGCAGCATTATGCCATGCAACGGGACATTGAAATTGCAGTTGTGGATGCACAGCGGCAGTTCGGTAATGGCTTTTGCCTGCCAGCCGGCCCGTTAAGAGAAACAACCTCAAGATTAAACCAGGTCGACCTGGTTTTGTATAATGGAGGTGACAGTCAACAGAATAGTTTTTCCATGCGAGCAACACACTGCCTGGCTGTTGGGCGGGAGTCAGACAGGGTTGATTTAGTCCGTTTCAGCGGACAGAAATTACACGCCATTGCGGGTATTGGTAACCCGCAGCGCTTTTTTGATATGTTAAAGCGGTTTGGTATTGACGTTATTGAACACCCGTTTCCTGATCATCATCAATTTTCAGAGGCGAATTTACTTTTTAATGATGCTATGCCGGTACTCATGACAGAAAAAGATGCGGTCAAATGCCGTCATTTTAAACTGTCTGATCATTGGGCCGTTTCTATAACGATCGATTTTTCTGATGACGCACAGACGAAACTGGATCGTATTTTCAATTCTTTGCCGGTGTGATATACATATTTTTAAATTAACCCGCTAATTTTCAGGAGAAATTAATGGACAAAAAACAGCTAGAGCTGATTGCCTGCCCTGAGTGCCATGGCAAAATCGAGTATGACAAAAACAGCAGTGAGCTGCTTTGCAATAAATGTAAACTGGCATTTCCCGTTGAAGACGGTATACCGGTTATGCTGATTGAAAACGCTCGAAAACTTGAAGCATAAAAGAATTAATGATGACTGAATTTCATATCGTTATTCCTGCAAGATACGCATCAAGTCGGTTTCCGGGTAAACCGCTGGTAGAAATAGATGGCAAAACCATGTTACAGCATGTATATAATGTGGCAGCAAAATCTTCAGCGAGTAACATTGTTATTGCAACTGATGATGTGCGTATAGCTCAGGTGGCGGAGTCATTTTGCAGTGATGTATTAATGACCTCTGAACAGCATCACTCAGGAACTGATCGGCTTGCTGAAGTGTGTCAGATTAAACGCTGGGGTGACGATGAAATTGTAGTAAATTTGCAGGGAGATGAGCCCTTAACGCCCATCGCTTTGTTGCATCAGGTGGCGAATAATTTACACAGCAATCAGGCGGCTTCAATTGCCACTTTGTCTACGCCGTTATTGAGCGCAGCTGAGATTGATGACCCGAATATTGTTAAACTGGTGTCTGATGCCCAGGGCTACGCAATGTATTTTAGTCGGGCTTCTATTCCATTTGAAAGAGAAACCGGTGATATGAAACACATCAGTCAATATCATCGGCACCTGGGCATATACGCCTATAGAGTTGCATTTTTAAATGCTTACAGCCAGATGCCGCAATGCGAGCTGGAGAGCATTGAAAGGCTCGAGCAGCTACGTGCCATGTATTATGGACATAAAATACATATAGAACAGGCCGTGGAATTACCCGGCCCCGGCATTGACACACCTGAAGACCTTGAAAAAATCACCTCACTTAAAAGCTGAACCCCAGAAAATTTAATCCTGGAAATTTAATCCTGGAAATTGAGACAGTAATGACCGATATAAACACCTATTTTGTGACCTGTTCAAAAGGTTACGAAGACCTGTTACTTAAAGAAATTTCAGCGCTGGGAATAGACTCAGCAGAACAGAAGTACTCCGGCGTTGGTTTTTCAGGCACATTGGAGCAGGCTTACAGAGTCTGCCTGTGGTCACGACTGGCAAGTCGCGTATTACTTAAACTTAAAAGTTTTGCGGCAGAAACAGATGACGCCTTATACAGAGGCGTGCAAAGTATTAACTGGCCTCAGCATATCAGCATGGATGGTACACTTGCCGTTAACTGTGCACTTAATCGCTGTGAAATTACCAATTCACATTACGCTTCACTGCGAACCAAAGATGCCATTGTCGATCAGTTTAATGAGCTTTATGAATCACGACCTTCAGTTGACCGTGATTATCCTGATGTGCGTATAAATGTACACATTGATCATGATCAGGCCGATATCAGTATTGATTTATCCGGTGAGCCCCTGCATAAACGCGGTTATCGTATCAGCAGTGTACAGGCCCCGTTAAAAGAAAATCTGGCCGCCGCTATATTAAAGCGTTGTGGCTGGCCCGATAATGCCACCGATAATGCCACCGATAATGCCACCGATAATGCCACCGATAATGAGGGGGCTGAAAATAAAAAAACAAACTTACTGGACCCGATGTGTGGTTCCGGTACTTTTCTGATTGAAGCAGCACAGATGAGTTTAAATATTGCGCCGGGACTAAAGCGTAATTATTATGGTTTTACAGGCTGGAAAGGTCATCAGGCAGAACTCTGGAAAAGCCTGTTAATGGACGCGAAAAAACAGATAAAGCCCATGGCTGAGCTGAAAATTAAAATAACCGGCTTTGACTCTTCGAGAGATTCTATTGCAGCGGCCAGACAAAATATACACTCTGCAGGTTTGCAGGATGTTATTGAAGTATCGCAACTTGACTTTACTCAGAGCTGTGAACTCATTAAAAGTAATCAGGATTCCTGGCCCGCAGGTTTGTTAGTCGTTAACCCGCCTTATGGTGAGCGTCTGGGCGAGAAGCGTGAGCTGGCGCACCTGTATTCTGAAATGGGGGAGTGCTGGCGTAAATATTTTCCTGACTGGAAAATAGCCTTATTCACGGCAAATGATGAGCTTATTAAACATGTTGGTCTGCGTGCCCATCGCAGTAACAGTTTCTACAATGGTGCGATCAAATGTAAATTACATCAGTACCAGATTCGCCCTGCTCTGTCTGATGAAAAACGTATTGAGCGTGATGAAAAATATGCTGAAAATCGCTCAGCGATTCTTAATCGATTAAAAAAGAATTATAAACATCTGGGACGCTGGGCCAGAAAAAATAAAATACAGGCTTACAGGTTATACGATGTGGATATACCTGAATATGCTGCGGCAATTGATGTTTATGGTGATCAGGTACATGTGCAGGAGTATCAGGCCCCATCAAGAATTGAACTGAATAAGGCCCGTCAACGATTTGATTTGCTGGTGGATGTTATACCGGAAGTGCTGGGTGTCAGTAAAGACAGTATTATTGTAAAAAACCGCCGTCAGCAAAAGGGTTTGTCGCAATATGAGAAGCAGAGCAATGAGCGGCATGAGTTTTTTATTGAAGAGCAGGGCTTCAGCTTTAATATAAACCTGACAGATTTTATTGACACTGGTTTGTTTCTTGATCATAGAATAACTCGCCAATTGGTGTTTGATAAAATTAAAAAATTAGATGCACCCTGTCGTTTTTTAAATTTATTTTCCTATACCTCTTCTGTGTCTGTTTATGCGGCAGCGGCAGGTGCAGACACCACCAGCGTGGATATGTCAAACACCTATATTAACTGGTCAATACGTAATTTTCGAAATAACGGGTTGTTTTCTGATAAGCATCATTTTATAAAAGCGGACTGTTTAAAGTGGCTGTCCAAAGCGCTTGAACAGGAAATGAAATTTAACTGGATATTTATTGATCCACCGACTTTTTCAAATTCTAAATCAATGGATGATGTGTTTGACGTACAAAAAGACCACCTTCAATTAATTGAATCAGCAATGAAGTTGCTTGAAGAAGGAGGGGAGTTAATGTTTTCTAATAATTTCAGAAAGTTTAAACTGAATAAGATCGTATCTGAAAAATTTACTGTTGATAATATAACGTCTTCTACGATACCTGAAGATTTTAAGCGGCACCCGAAAATTCATCACTGCTACATTATCCGGCATAAAGCCTGAGTGTTTATATCAGGTATATAAAGCGGATGATATAGCAGTGATATCATTGTGCTCCTACTGTATTGTCATCTCACTTTCATGAGTGGGTGATAACAGGGTGTTTATTAACCGGTCTTCAAGCTCAATGCGCGTTGCAAGCTCTTCGCCAAGGTTAGACAGTTTCTGGGGGAATTTTCTTTTAAGTTCATCCGTGAAATTATTGCCGCAGTCATAGATGTCATTGAATTCAACGGCAAGCGAGGTTGTTTTTTCTATGCGCGGATAAATTGTATTTGTGAGCCTGACTATTTCCTGTCGCCTTTCTTTCCCCTCTGATATCCGGCTGTATAATTCAAAATGCCCTGTTGCGATGTAATCAATCAGTAATTGGCAGAATTCCTGTAAAGTATCAGTATCTATTTTGTTTTCTTCACAGCCAGCCAGACTGCAATATAATGATAGTACTTCATTGCGATCATTAATTAGTTGCTTAATTTCTTTGTGCGTGCGGGCTCGTCGGTCGTTTGCTGGTTGTACGTCCACGGAGTCACTCATGTCAGCCTCTTCTATATTGTTGTAGTAGTTATTGTCACACTAAACACTTGATTACAGGTTTAGTTTCAGTCCAAATATAGTGTCTAACAGCTTACTCGTTTGCTTAAGAATGTAAATAATTACATACAGTATAGAATTACATTTTTATGCTTATTATGAGTAAACAGATACCTTGTCAGATCCCAGGTGTTCCTGTTTACATAATTGCACTAACTGTCTCTTTAAAGCAAGTCCAATTAATGTTTTTTTGAGTATATATATTTATCGATATGGAATATATACTTCAAACAGGTGAGATCACTTCCTTTATAAATGCGGCTCATCAGTAGCTGTTTGTTAGTGCGCCCTAGTTTTTAAACAGCAGTAAAAAAATGCCGTTATACAATCTGTTTCAGTAAGCTCTGTTTCTTTATGCCTGAATATGATTAAACGGCTGCTTTTGACGGCTATTAAAACGTATTATAGTAAATAAAATTACTTTTGAGATATTTCATTATGTTTTCTTCAAATAAGCAGCTGAAATTACCCGCACCTGATGAAGCATTGCCGGGCAGAGAGCAGAAAATGCAGCTTGAAAACCGGCATTTTATTAGTGGTCATGTCATTAAACCCCCATTTGGGGACGGTCTTTCTCTTATGGTTTTCGGTCTGGGCTGTTTCTGGGGGGCCGAACGCATATTCTGGCAACAGCAGGGGGTCTATACAACAGCGGTGGGCTATGCTGCGGGCTTTACCCCCAACCCCACCTACCATGAGGTATGCTCAGGCATGACCGGTCATAATGAGGTGGTGCTTGTGGTTTATGATGAGCAAGCCTGTAGCACCGAGCAGTTGGTCAGCCTGTTTTTTGAATCCCATGACCCCACACAGGGTATGCGACAGGGTAATGATCAGGGTACGCAATATCGTTCCGGTATATATTTTTTTACAGAGCAGCAAAAAGTAATAGCTGAAAATTTGTTCAAGCAGTATCAGTTACAGTTAAAAGACGCAGGTCATCTTGATGAGCAGGGCACAATTACAACTGAAATTATTGCGGCTACTGAATTCTACTACGCAGAGGGTTATCATCAGCAGTATCTGGCCAAAAATCCGCAGGGTTATTGTGGCCTGGGCGGAACAGGCGTTACGTTTAACCTGGAATAATCAGTAGAACACCGGAAAGCGTTGGTTGTTCAGCTGATTATTCCAGCTTTGCATTTATTTCAATGGTTTGTATTTAATTCTATGGGGGTGAGCGGCATCATCCCCCAGGCGACGCTTGCGGTCTTCTTCGTAATCTGAATAATTGCCTTCAAACCAGGTGACCTGAGAGTCGCCTTCGAAAGCCAGAATATGCGTGGCTATGCGATCCAGGAACCAGCGATCATGGGATATGACCACCACACAGCCGGGAAAGTCGAGTATCGCTTCTTCCAGGGCGCGCAGTGTTTCTACATCAAGATCATTGGTGGGTTCGTCGAGGAGTAACAGGTTGCCGCCTTTTTGCAGCAGTTTGGCCAGGTGTACGCGATTTCGTTCACCGCCAGAGAGTTGATTAATGCGCTTTTGCTGCGCATCACCCTTAAAATTAAAGTGACTGACGTAGGCGCGAGAGGATGTGGTGTAGCGGCCGACTTCAATATTCTCAAGGCCATCCGATATTTCTTCCCAGACCGTTTTATCACCATTGAGTGAATCCCGGCTTTGATCAACATAGGCAATTTCAACACTTTCACCCACTTTAAAATCGCCGCTATCCGGTTTTTCCTCACCGGTCAGCATACGGAACAGGGTGGTTTTTCCTGCGCCATTGGGGCCAATAATACCCACAATGCCGCCTTTTGGCAGATTGAAATTGAGGTTTTCGTAGAGCAGTCGGTCGCCAAAGCTTTTGCTGATATTCGTAGCTTCCACCACCAGGTCTCCCAGTCTCGGGCCGGGGGGAATATACAGTGATTTGGTTTCACTGCGTTTCTGGTAGTCATCCGACTGTAGTTCTTCAAATCGTGATAAGCGAGCCTTGCTCTTGGCATGCCGGCCCTTGGCATTAGAGCGCACCCATTCCAGCTCTGCTTTAATGGCTTTCTGGCGACCGACCTCTTTTTTTTCTTCCTGCTCTAACCGGTTCTGCTTTTGCTCAAGCCAGGAAGAGTAATTGCCTTCCCAGGGAATGCCCTGACCTCGATCGAGTTCCAGTATCCAGCCCGCGACATTATCCAGAAAATAGCGGTCGTGGGTTACCGCAACCACCGTGCCACTGAATTCAGCCAGATAACGCTCCAGCCAGGCCACAGATTCAGCATCCAGGTGGTTGGTGGGTTCATCCAGTATTAGCATATCAGGGGATGAGAGTAATAAACGGCAAAGTGCGACGCGGCGGCGCTCTCCTCCGGAAAGTATGCTAACATCCGCATCCCAGGGGGGCAGGCGAAGCGCATCGGCGGCAATTTCAAGTTTATGCTCAAGGTTATGTGCATCTGCGGCCTGAATAATATTTTCCAGCTGTGCCTGTTCTGCAGCGAGTGCATCAAAATCTGCATCCGGTTCAGCGTAGGCGGCATATACCGCTTCTAATTTAGATTGTGCGTCTGTGATGACCTTTAAGCCTTCTTCTACGTTTCCACGGACATCCTTGCTTTCATTTAGCTCCGGCTCCTGCTGTAGAAAACCGATATTAATGCCGGGTTGAGGTCGTGCCTCACCAATAATATCCGTGTCAATTCCCGCCATAATGCGCAGCAGGGTTGATTTTCCCGCACCGTTATAGCCAAGAACGCCAATTTTTGCTCCGGGGAAAAAATTGAGATTGATGTTTTTAAGCAGCTCTTTTTTAGGCGGGACAATTTTGCCCACACCGTTCATCGTATAAATGTACTGTGCCATAGGATAAATATTCTGGTTGTGTGAATTAGTTGCGAAATCTTGATTTTTGAGCGATTATACTAGTCGACTCGATAATTCGCACCTACTACTTGCCTGAAAATTATATCGATCAGGTTAGTTAAGTAATTTAGCAAATAATAATAAAGCTTAATATCGGGTAAAGTGGCGCTATTCACTGGATGAATGAAACATGATGCACCCATCACGTTTCAATAACATTATCAGGCCTGCGTGGTTAACTGCTTTTTATAGCAGTCATTTATCAGGTCAAAACTAAACTGGAAAAACGTTTGAGTTTATTTGCAGCCGTTTTTGCACGTGAGCACAAACACAGACCTTATGATTTATTTGTTACGAACACTCTCCCTTTTTTCTGTTGTTTTTTTAATCGCCTGTTCTAAATCAAGCTCTACTCCCGGTGTTAATGCGGTGGCGCTTGATAATGGCTCAGTTGAAACCTGTTATGATGTACGGGTGAGTTACACGGGCAGTAATCAGGCTAAAAATATCTGTACCACACGTGAATACAGTGGCTTTAATGGCCTGGGGGTTAATCGTTTTATGAGGATTAGCCTGCCGGCAAGTTCGTCTGTTTCAATCAGTGCAACCCGTACTTCCGGCTTAGACCCAGCAGACCCAGATCTTTTTATATATAAAAATGGCGTGGAAATTAACAGCTCGCGATCGACCAGCGCAAACACCGAAGCTCTGACAACAAGCCTTGGTGCCGGTGATTATGTGATTCTGATTAATGATTTTGTTTATGTAAACTCAAGCAACAAACCCGAAGCGCCAGGCTTTACTCAGTCGTTAAATCAAACAGCATCTAAAACGCTGTCAACAGATGCGGTTCAGCTAAAATCCAATTTTCCCTGTGATAGTAGTAATGAAAAAACAGTGAGTGGGCTTGTTACGTTTGAGCGCGTATATCAGAATGGCGTTGCGCTTAATTACAATAGCGTACAACCACTGCCAATACAGAAAGCACTGGTTGAGGTTGTCTGCAATAATCTGGTGTACAGCTCTACATTCAGCGATTTCAATGGGCGTTATAACCTGGTTTTTCCATCTGCACAGACAAGCTTTATCCGTGTTAAAGCAAAAATGTTAAAACTGGGTAATCCATCCTGGGATTTTTCGGTTGTGGATAATACGACTGTGAATCAACCGGTCTATGCAATGGACAGCACACCTTTTACTGAAACAACTGACCAGATAAATAAAGACTTGGTGGCAAAATCGGGTTGGACAGGTTCAGGTTATGGCGCAACTAGAGTATCGGCCCCTTTTGCTATATTAGATACAGTGCGCAAAGCTAAAGAGTTATTGATAACGCAAGTTTCTACACTTAATTTTCCAGCGCTTAAATTAAACTGGAGTGTTAAGAATATAAAAACGACACCGGTTGACCTGTTTAATGGTGCAATTGGTTCTTCTTTTTTTGATGGTACAGAAATTTATCTGTTAGGCGCTGAAAATAATGATACGGATGAATTTGATGAGCATGTGATTGCCCATGAGTGGGGGCACTATTTTGAAGAGTATTTTTCACGTTCAGATTCCATCGGGGGTGAACACACCACCGGTGATATTCTGGATATTCGACTAATATTCGGCGAAAGTTTTGGTAATGCATTGTCTGCCATGATTTTGAATGATGCTTTTTATGTGGATACCAGTGGCTCGCAGCAAAAAAATGGTTTTTTTATTAATATGGAAAATAATAATTGTACCAACCCCGGCTGGTACAGTGAGTGCTCGGTGCAGTCAATATTATATGATATATATGATCCGATGGGTGCGGCTAACTCACCTGAAGCTAATGATACTGTTAGCCTGACTTTTTCAGCAATCTACGATGTTATGACTGGTGCGCAAAGAAATACCCCGGCTATGACCAGTATCTTCAGCTTTATTAAATCACTAAAAAATCAGAACCCATTTGGCGGTGTTCCGGGTGATATAGATTTGCTGACCAGCGGGCAGAATATCGACCCGATACAGGATATTTACGGCAGCTCGCAAATTAACAATAACCCGGGGGCAACCAATCAGTTGCCGCTGTATCAGCCGTTTTAAACAGAGAATGTTTTTATGATGATGAAGTTTCTGCTTTTCTTTTTTGCTCTTTCTTTACTGAACGCCTGTAATCAGCCGTCTGCGAATGAAAGTGTTGAGGGCGTTGTTAAACCCGAATATAAAGTCACAGCGAAATACCCCGGCAAACCCCATGCACCGGTTTCTATGAAATACGCGCTTACTGGAAAAGCCACATTAAACCAGCCACTGGACATTAGCCTGACGTTTTCTGTTGAACAGGAAACGTCATTGCTGGAAGCGGGTTATACGACGGATAGTGGTTTAATCTCTGCCGATGCTGCACAACAGTATCAACTGGGGCGTTTATTACCCGGTGCAGAAAAAACCATTAACATTACAATTATTCCTCAGCAGAGTGGCCTTAATCATGTACATGTTTTTGCCACACTGAATATTAATGGCGGTCAGCAATCCCGTTCTTTTGCGATTCCGATTAATATTGCTTCAGACTCAAAGCAGTTAATGAGCACAACTCAAAATAAATCGGATAACGGTATGCGCTATCTGCCGGATCAGAATGTTATTTCCATGCCTGCGGCTGAGCCGGGCAGGTGATGCCACTCCCCGAATTGCATTCTGCTCCAGGCAGGCTTTGAAGCACAATCGAGGTCATGGAGTCGGATGGAACGCAACGCAATCCGCGGATGCATAGGTTTTTCATGCATCCATAAAACCAGGCTCCCTTACATACTGAAAATATTGTTCCAATATACAGTGTCCTAATCCGATCAATGACATTTTTCTGATAACGCAGTTTCCCATCCGGCTACGTGGAGACAGGTCCGTTTCATAGAAATCCGCCAGGAGCGCCGCATAACTTTTCTCTCCGCGCTTATCTCTGCTGGCCTAAAACCCCCATATAAGCTATGCTATGCGCCTTTTATAGTGGGTGTCTGGCAGGCACTCCATATTACTATCTGATCTAACGAAGCGGTAAAAATGCCTGGCATCAGGTGCAGGTGGTTTTTTAGCGGTTTATTCAACATATCAGTAAATTACCGGAGGTTTAAATAATGTTTTCAGAAGATATGACGATTCAGGGATACGATGATGAATTGATGGCGGCCATCAATGAAGAAACACAGCGTCAGGAAGACCATATAGAGTTAATCGCATCTGAAAACTATACCAGCCCCCGGGTAATGCAGGCACAGGGTTCTGTATTAACCAATAAATATGCCGAGGGTTACCCGGGTAAGCGTTATTATGGTGGCTGTGAATATGTGGATAAAGCTGAGCAGCTGGCAATCGACCGGGCAAAACAGTTGTTTGGAGCCGATTACGCCAATGTGCAGCCGCATTCCGGTTCGCAGGCCAATGCGGCAGTCTATATGGCCCTGTGTCAGCCGGGTGATACCGTGCTGGGTATGAGCCTTGCCCATGGTGGGCATTTAACACATGGCTCAAAAGTGAGCTTCTCGGGCAAAATATACCATGCGGTACAATACGGCCTGAAGCCTGAAACCGGAGAAGTGGATTATGATGAGGTGGCCCGTCTGGCCCGTGAACATAAGCCGAAAATGATTGTTGCCGGTTTTTCTGCCTATTCAAAAATAATGGACTGGCAGAAATTCCGCGATATTGCGGATGAAGTAGGCGCTTACCTGTTTGTCGATATGGCCCATGTTGCCGGTCTGGTTGCTGCGGGTATCTATCCTAATCCAGTACCCATCGCAGATGTTGTGACTTCAACTACCCATAAAACCCTGCGCGGCCCCCGGGGCGGTCTTATCCTTGCGAAAGCCAATGATGACATCACTAAAAAATTCAATTCAGCTATTTTTCCCGGCACCCAGGGCGGCCCGTTAATGCATGTCATTGCAGCAAAAGCGGTGGCATTTAAAGAAGCCATGGAGCCAGAGTATGTTGAATACCAGAAGCAGGTGGTTAAAAACGCTCAGGCAATGGCGGCTGTGTTTATGGACAGAGGCTATGATGTGGTCTCTAATGGCACTGAAAACCATTTATTCCTGGTGAGCTTTACCAAGGCAGGCCTTACCGGCAAAGAGGTTGAAGCCGCATTGGGTAAAGCCCACATCACGGTGAATAAAAATGCCGTGCCTGATGACCCTCAGTCACCCTTTGTTACCTCGGGCATTCGGGTGGGAACACCGGCCTTAACTACCCGGGGCTTTAATGAGCAGGAGTCAGCCGATCTGGCGGGCTGGATGTGTGATGTGATTGCTAATATGGCGGATGACTCACTGATCCAGGGTATTCAGAAAAAAGTTTCTGAAATATGTGCCAGACTCCCTGTATATAAGCCGTCATAATATATTTGCCCTGCAGGTAAGCGTGATTTTTTGAAATAATAATGACCGTTGAAAGCAAATAATGAATGTGCAACGACTAAAGATAAACGACTAAAGACCCTGAAATATGCACTGTCCTTTCTGTAAAGCTCCCGACACCCGTGTGGTGGACTCCCGCCTTGGCGGCGATGGCGACCAGGTTCGCCGTCGCCGTGAATGTGTGGAATGCAGCGAGCGTTTTACAACCTATGAAACAGCCGAACTCAGCATGCCGAAAATCGTAAAACAGGACGGCACCCGCCAGACCTATGACGAGGTTAAGCTGCGCTCCGGTTTTACCAAAGCACTTGAGAAACGTCCCGTAAGTGTCGAGAAAATAGAAGAAAGTATCAGCCATATCAAACACAAGCTGCTCTCACTGGGGGAGCGCGAAATAGATGCTCGACGTATTGGCGACTGGGTGATGGAAGAGTTACAGTCCCTTGACCATGTGGCCTATATACGTTTTGCCTCTGTTTACCTGAGCTTTGAAGATGTTGATGCCTTTCGCAAAACCATTGAAAAGCTGGAGCAGCAATAACGCCGGATCTACCTTTCAAGTATGACAGCCAACCATCACAGCCATGATAACCATCGTGGATAATATGACCGATAACGCCTTTATGGCCCGCGCCATCCAACTGGCGCAAAAGGGGCTGTATACCACTCAGCCTAACCCCCGGGTGGGCTGTGTTATTGTGGCGGATAAACAAATAGTCGGTGAGGGCTATCACCTGCAGGCAGGTGGCCCCCATGCCGAAGTGTTTGCCCTGAGACAGGCCGGTAGCAAAGCCCGTGGTGCAACGGCATATGTGAGCCTTGAACCCTGTAGCCATCAGGGTAAAACACCGCCCTGCGCAGATGCCCTGATCAGTAGCGGAGTGGGTCGGGTGGTGTGCGCCATGCAGGACCCCAACCCGCTGGTCTCCGGCAATGGGTTAAAAAAATTGCAGCAGGCGGGCATTCAGACAGAGAGCGGGCTATTACAGGCAGATGCCGAGGCGCTTAACCCCGGTTTTATCAAGCGTATGAAACGGGGGCTGCCCTATGTGCGGGTTAAGCTGGCCATGAGCCTGGATGGCCGGACCTCAATGGCCTCAGGGGAAAGCAAATGGATTACCGGCGAAGCAGCCCGAGCCGATGTACAAAAAATGCGTGCCAGAAGCTCGGTGATCTTAACCGGCAGTGGTACCGTGATTGCTGATAACCCGACAATGAATGTCAGGCTCAGTGGCCATGATCTGGGGCTTAATATCGACCCACATCAACCACTACGGGCGATTATTGATAGCGAACTAAAAGTACCCGCTGACAGTTACATTTTTCAGACAATCGACCAGCAAAGCGGAAAAAAATGGGCGCAAACTCTGCTTTTCAGTAACAGAGAGGTCGCATCAACGGGCTTTAATAAAGAGCAGGTGATTAGAACCGGTGAACGTATTGAGCAGGTGAACTTAACCGCAGTGATGCAATGGCTGGCGGATCAACAGGCCAATGAAATACATGTTGAGGCAGGTAGTGTATTATGTGGGGCTTTATTGCAGCAGCAACTGGTGGATGAAATCATTATTTATATGGCCCCGCATATTATGGGGGATTCGGCCAGAGGGCTTTTTCACCTGCCGGGGCTTGAAAACATGGCGGAGCGGATCAGCCTGCAGATAAAAGATATACGGGCCATTGGTAACGACTGGCGCATAACTGCAGTGCCGGCGCATTAACCCGGTAACAATCAGAATAGAAATTTTAAACAAGAAGTGAGTATATTATGTCCACAATTGTCGTGGTCAATAAAAACGGCAAGGCCTGCATTGCTGCAGACAGCTTAACCAGTTTTGGCGATTTGCGCATGGGTTCGGCTTATGACAAAGCCTATGACAAAATCCAGAACTACGAGGGCGGCTATTTTGGCATTGTTGGCAGTGCTGCCCACGCATTAGTAATGGAGTCTGTGCTGGCGGATAACAAAGTCGAAATTGATTTTACTTCCCGCATGGGTATTTTCGAAACCTTTCGTGTGCTACACCCGGTGTTGAAAGAGCATTATTTTCTGAATTCAAAAGATGAAGAGGATGACCCCTACGAAGCCACCCATATCGATGCGCTGATCTGTAATCCGAAGGGTATCTTTGGTGTATATTCCCTGCGGGAAGTCAGTGAATATCATCGTTTCTGGGCCATTGGTTCCGGTTCCGAGTTCGCCCTTGGGGCCATGCATGCATTATATGAGCGCCTTGATTGCGCCGAAGATATCGCCCGTGCCGGCGTTGAGGCGGGCTGTGAATTTAACAGTTCATCCGCTTTGCCCATGAGCATTAAAACCATTGAACTGGTGTAATTGTGTTTACTGGAATCATTGAATCCATCGGCCGTATTGAGTCCATTGAAGACAAGGGAGGCGATGCGCGCTTCTGGATCAATACGGGCAAACTGGATATGTCAGATGTGCAGCTGGGCGACAGCATTGCCATGAACGGGGTGTGTCTGACCGCCATTGAATTGCGAAATGATGCCTACTGTGCCGATGTTTCCGGTGAAACCCTGTCCCTGACCTCGCTAAAACAGCTGAAAGAGGGCAGTGCGGTTAATCTGGAAAAGGCCCTGACACCGAATACCCGGCTGGGTGGGCATATGGTCAGTGGTCATGTGGATGGCCTGGGGCGTGTGATAGAGCGCTATGATGATGCCCGCTCCGTGCGGTTTATTATTGAAGCACCGGCATCGCTGGCAAAATACATTGCGGTAAAAGGCTCCATAACCATTGATGGCGTGAGCCTGACAGTCAATAAACTGGATGGCGGTCAATTTGAATTAAATATCGTGCCACATACGCTGCAGGAAACTATAATGCACAGCTACCAGAGCGGCTCACAGGTGAACCTGGAAGTTGACCTGATTGCTCGTTACCTTGAGCGGCTGGTGCTGGGTGATCGTGCGGCGGATAGCTCTGCAAAACTGAATGAATCGTTTCTCGCAGAACACGGCTTTTTAAAGTGAAAATACATTAAGATAATACTCTATGCAATTGAATAATATAGAAGAAATAATAGAAGACATAAAGCAGGGCAAGATGGTTGTCATTATGGATGATGAAGATCGTGAAAACGAAGGCGACCTGTTAATGGCGGCATCTGCCGTTACACCGGAAGATATCAACTTTATGGCACGTTACGGTCGAGGACTTATCTGTCTGACTTTAAGTGAGGCCCGTTGCCGTCAGTTGCGCCTGCCGCAAATGGTGGACTCCACTGACGATATGCACGGTACAAACTTTACCGTGAGCATCGAAGCCGCCGAAGGGGTAACCACCGGCATTTCCGCTGCAGATCGAGCGATTACCGTGCAGGCTGCAGTTGCTGCAGATGCCACTCCACAGGACATTGTGCAGCCAGGTCATGTATTTCCATTAAAAGCACAGCGGGGCGGTGTGCTCAATAGAGCCGGTCATACCGAAGCGGGTTGTGACCTGGCGCGGCTTGCAGGCTTTGAGCCGGCGGCGGTGATCGTTGAAATACTCAATGATGATGGCAGCATGGCCAGAAGGCCTGATCTTGAAAAATTTGCAATTGAGCATAACCTCAAAATCGGCACTATTGAAGATCTGATACGTTATCGCATACAGAATGAGAAAACCGTAGAACGGGTTGCAGAAAGTGATTTCCCTAATGAGTTCGGGCATTTCCGTTTATATGCCTATCAGGATGAAATTGGCAATGACCTGCACCTGGCACTGGTACACGGTAAAATCGATCCGAAAAAACCGGTAAGGGTTCGTGTGCATATGGAAAACACCCTGTGTGATGTGCTTGCCTCCAGCAGAAAATGCGGCTGGCCACTGCGTGATGCAATGGAAGAAATTGCCAAGGCAGAAGAACCCGGAGTCATTGTAATATTACGTGAACCGGAATCGGCCCGACAGATTGTACAGACCATGCTGGACCACAGTGAAGAGCACAAAAGTGAGAGCGACTCGCCGGAAGAACTGCGAACACACGGTATTGGTGCACAGATATTAATGGATCTGAGTGTGCATAAAATGCGCCTGATGTCGGCTCCCAAACGCATTCACGGACTGGCGGGCTTTGGCCTGGAAGTCGTGGATTACGTGTCCGGTGAAGACTAATAAACAGACTTTATAATTTCAGAATTAACAAAAATACAGAGATAAACCATGTCAGAAATAACAACACTAGAAGGCGAACTGCAATACACAGAAGGCAACTTCGCAATCGTTTGCGCACGCTTTAACAGCTTTATTGTCGACAGTCTGGAGTCCGGTGCCATCGATGCACTAAAACGACATGGCGTACCAGAAGACAGTATTACTCTGGTTAAAGTGCCCGGTGCCTATGAAATGCCGATCATTATTCAACAACTGGCACAAAGCGGTAAATACGATGCCATTATCGGACTGGGTGCCGTGATTCGTGGTTCCACACCGCACTTTGATTTTGTTGCCGGAGAGGCCTCAAAAGGCATGGCCAATGTTGCGCTGGATCATGGCATACCGGTTATTAACGGCGTGCTCACCACAAACTCGATTGAGCAGGCCATAGAACGCGCCGGCACCAAGGCGGGCAATAAAGGTGCAGAAGCCGCCATTAGTGCAATTGAGATGGTCAGCCTGCTAAAGAAGATCGTATAACGATGTCAGCATCCATTGCAAAGCTGCGCAGCAATGCCCGTAAAAAAGCCACCCAGGCTTTGTATCAGTGGCAGATGTCCGGTAATGATATTATAGAAATAGAAACCCAGTTTCACCAGGAACAGAATATGGAAAAAGTCGATGTCGACTACTTCCATAAACTGCTGCACAGCATACCGGCAGAAGTGAGTTCACTGGATCAGTTAATTGACGGTTACAGTGATCGCAAAACCGATGAGCTCGACCCGGTAGAACAGGCCATATTAAGGCTTTCCAGCTATGAGCTAAAAGCCTGTATCGATGTACCCTATAAAGTGGTTATCAGTGAGGCCGTTACTCTGGCCAAACTTTTTGGTTCTGATAAAAGCCATGCTTTTGTGAACAGCATTTTAGATAAACTGGCTAAAGATCTGCGTAAGACGGAAGTGACGGGGAAGTAGGTATTGCGTAAATGTGTAATTGTAGTGCGGCACAAAAAAATGACTAATGTAATGCTTTTAAAGCATGTTCAGAGGTGTTTTTAAAATATTTTACAAGGCCGGTGCAAAGTCTTGTGGCGAGCGATGGCCTTGTTCTCAGGGGTGCAAATTATGCTGTAACACCATCACCTGACGGGTGACTTGCACTCAGTGAGAACAACTAACATTCT